>OHCX01000349.1_pt1 | contig 18719 bp, 17 predicted proteins | sample 1566841 | NCBI WGS metagenome assembly OHCX01 (sample SAMEA3879513, study PRJEB24766) | human gut metagenome | biome: human-associated habitat; feature: feces | place: USA | collected 1985/1987 | reverse complement strand
GCTGCGCTCGGCCACCTCTCCCAAAGGGAGAGGCAATGGGTGCTCATACAAGAACAGGCACAGCAGAGATAATCCTACTGTGCCTGTTAAGTGTCTGATGCGGCCTGCTCATTGCAAGGCGGCGCTATTTTGTGAAACGCAGTGTGCACACATCTTTCTGGCAAGACGCAAAAATGGCCTAGTTCAACCGAATCGGAATCTCTCGACCGCAAACAACAATCGCATACAACTCGTCAAGCTTTATCGGTTCCCCGAACACCGCTTCGGCAGTTGCCTGAAAAGGAGCCTTTTTCCCACGGATTGAATGATGTAATTCCAGTTCAATAACAGTTCCGTCGTTAAGGAACAAATGCGCCTCAAACTGATTTGCAAAATCGACAATGTCGTTCTGTGGAATTTTCATTTCCATATGAACGCCTACCTTGGAAATCTGTACGCTGGACAGCTGATAGCTTCCACTATTATCAGCCGTCTGCAATTTTAGATCATCCGCAGACAGTTCTGTTTCCTCTTCCGTTTGCATTCTGTATGACGTTTCCCATTTTCCATTCACAGGTTTAAGCGCACCGTCTTCACCGAATGTCAGATTTCGCAACGTGACCGTGCAGACATCATCTAATCTCCCGGAGCCTGACTGGGCAATATCAATCCAGATTATTTTTCCGTCATCACTTAATGTATACTTAACCGTCCCTCCGGAACTCGAACCATTGTCATTGACCTCAAACGATTCAAACCGCGCATCCGGCGCAATCTTTGCGCCATCACCTCGTCTCAACGAACACCGAATCCGTGCATTGTACTGGTCTGCAACCGCTTCCTCGATGCAAAATACGTAATCGCCTATGTTGATTTTTCCTGTCATATCCGGCGGACTTGCCGCCGGACTGTGACAACCTTGAGTAAAGAACAAGATAAGCAACACAATTGTCAGGAGCCTGTACTTACTTTTCACTCTCGATTCTCCCTAAACTATCAATACGTGTTTAGCCATTTGGATCTGTCGATACGCTTAAAAACAGCTGCTCGCGTGTAGCAGTAATGGTCGCATTTGTTCTGACTCTAAACGTATACCCTATAAACCCAGAAGGTGCATAGCTAAATTCCAGAGGTGGATTGTAATCCGGGACACGATCCGTCTGTTCATCGTCTGTGTCGTAAGAACTGTAAACGACCCAGCGGTCGTCAGTATCATCTTCATCTCCTGTCCAGCTGCCATATACTTGGTGCAAAATGTTATCCGGTCCAAATACATCTGTACACACCATGGTTGCCGAAGCCATGATGCCTCCCTTCGATGCACTGCCAGAATGGTTGTCAAAATCAGCGACCGTCGTACATGTTATCGCGTATGTAACGCCCCCACCCACGCTACGGGTGGATGGAAGTCTTTGGACTTTAACATCGACATCCAATGTTTCCACAAGGTTTCCATCAGCGTCTCTGATTTCCGCAGTAGAATTCTGCTTAATCGCCTGAACAAGTCCCTGCACGGCGATAGTATCTTCTACCGCTGACGCGGTTGTCGGCATGATACCAACAACCAGAATTACAGCTAACAGCAATGACAACATTTTCTTCATAATAGTGAGCCTCCCTTTCATCAGTAGTTCACAAAACCTGACACTTCTACTTCTACATTAGAGTTGTTCCGTATCTGGAGCGTATAGTCTCCACTTTCATCAACCTGTATGGTCTTATCTACGCTTCCATCAGTCACATTGAAGTAATAGAACGTTCCCTCAGAATCAACCAATCCGAAATCCACACTTGCAGAAAACGGAGAATAGGATGCCTTAATGGTAACCGTTTCCCACGTAGCCAAAGGAAAGCTACTGTTCGCTATTACCTGAGATTTTGCAGGAATGCTTATATTGAACGACCTCGTTGCAAAGGGGGCGATAAACTTGCCTGTAGAATTTTCAAGGGCAATGACTTCAATTTCGGCTGCATTTGCAGGCACTGAAATTGCTCCCACAATCGCAATGCAAGCCAAAACCATACAGACTATTCTTTTCACCCGCATATTCATCACCCCCTTTCAAATGGGATTATTCAAAGGAGAAAGTATACGTTGTATAGTCAGTTTCCTCTGCAACTGTCAAATCCGTTATTGGCATGACTTGACTTTGTTCTCCTTTTGAATTTTTCGCTGTAGCAATAGCAGTCACCACCACTGCTAAAATAATCGCCATCAGCACTAAGCCAATCGCAGCGCCAATGTACCATCTCCTGCGGTTGCGGAATCCGTTTTTCTCTTCCGTTTCACTGGCTGACGATTGATCTTGCTTTACCTCATTTTGCTTGCTGACATTCTCCGCCGCGTCATTCAACAGATAATCAATAGATACGCCGTACAGCTCACTTAAAACTTTCAGATTATCTGTCGTTGGTACTGCCAAGCCGACCTCCCATCGGGATATCGCCTGACGGGAAACATTCAGTTTCTCTGCCAGTTCCATCTGTGTTATCCCTTTTTGCTTTCTCAGAGAAACCAGTTTCGCCGGTAAGTTTCTTGCGGTTTCTGTCTCCATTTTAGTTCACCCCTCCCGAAAGTAAACCACATGCGGTTTACATTTAGGCAATCTGTGATTGCATTTCTGAGCATGTTGAAAATGGGCTTCTATCCTTCCGGCTCGTTTACTGCCCGAGCGTCTCCAACGCCAGTGCATTCTGCGTCTTATACAGCTCGGCGTAAATGCCGCCCTTCCTGAGCAGCTCGTCGTGGGTGCCGCATTCCGTGATGACGCCGTCGGAAATCGAGATGATGCGGTCGGCGTTGCGGATGGTGCTTAAGCGGTGGGCGATGATCAGGGTCGTCCGGCCGGCCGCCAGCTTGTCGAAGGCGTGCTGGATTTTTGCCTCCGTCACGGAGTCCAGCGCGGAGGTCGCCTCGTCCAGAATCAGGATGGGCGGGTTTTTCAGGAAAATACGGGCAATGGCAATCCGCTGCTTCTGCCCGCCGGAAAGAAGCGTACCCCGCTCACCCACGTAGGTGTTAAAGCCGTCGGGCATAGCCTGAATGTCGTCGTAGATCTCCGCCTTCTTGGCCGCGTCGATGACCTGCTCCATGGTGGCGTCAGGCTTGCCGTAGCGGATGTTTTCCAGAATGGTGTCGGCAAACAGGAACACGTCCTGCTGGACAATGCCGATGTTTTCGTGGATGCTTCGCTGGGTCACGTCCCGGATGTCCAGAGCGTCAATGGAAATAGAGCCGGAACTGACGTCGTAAAACCGGGGGATCAGCTGGCACAATGTAGACTTACCGCCGCCGGAGGGGCCGACGATGGCGACCGTTTCCCCGGGGGCGACGGTCAGGCTCACGTCGTGAAGCACCGCCAGATCGGCGTCGTAGGCAAAGGAAACATGGTCGACCCTGATTTCACCCCGGACGTTTTTCAGTTCCTTTGCGTCGGGCTTATCCTGCACGGTGGGTTCGGTGCGCATGACCTCCACGAAGCGGTTCAGGCCTGCAAAGCCGTTGGCAAACGTCTCGGAGAAGTTGGCGAGCTTGCGCATGGGGCTGATAAAAGAGGAAATATACAGGCTGAAGGTCAGCAGGTCACGGTAGTCCATTTCCCCTTGCATGACATAATAACCGCCGAAGCCGATGATAATGACATTCAAACTGCACAAAAAGAACTCCACGCTGCTGTGGAACATGCCCATTGCCTTGTGGAACGCCCGCTTGGAGGTTTTGAATTCCGCATTGGCCGCGTCAAAGCGGGCGGCTTCCACCGCCTCGTTGGCGAAGGCTTTCGCGGTGCGGACGCCGGAAAGGCTGCTTTCGATCTCCTGATTGATGTGGCCGATCTTCTCCTTTGACGCGGCGGACGCCGCCCCATCCGGCCGCGCATGGCCATTGCCACCGTCAGAAACACCGGGATGGTCAGCGCCACGATCACGGCAAGCTGCCAGCGAATGGACGCCATCACGATGAGCGCCCCCAGAATGGTCAGCACGGAAGTGATCAGATCCTCGGGGCCGTGGTGGGCAAGCTCCGTCAGCTCGAACAGATCGGAGGTCAGCCGCGCCATCAGCTTACCGGTGCGGTTGCGGTCATAGAAATCCACGCTCAGCTCCTGCATATGGCGGAACAGGTCACGGCGGATGTCCGCCTCCACCCGGATGCCGAAGGTATGGCCGTAATACGCCACAACATAATTCAGAAACGACCGCAGAACATAGCACACCGCCACGATGACCATGATGGTAAAGAACGTGCGGTACATCTGGTTGGGCAGCATCTCATAAAGCGCACTGCGGGTCACCAGCGGGAACAGCAGGTCGATGGCCGCGATTCCCACAGCGCAGGTCACATCGGCGGCAAACAACCATCTATGGTTCTTGAAGTAGCTCAGGAAAATCATCAGCGGCGATTTTTCCCGATAATCTTGCGTCGTCATGTCATAAATCCTCCATTTCTCCGTTCATTATACATGATTTTACAGGAAATTCAAGCGTCTACCTTTCGGAATCCGGAAAACTGTGCTATAGTAGCGTCACCGTCAGCTGAACCGAAGGAGGCTCCCAAATGGAGATTTTATTTTACGATCATGACCTGGCCGTCTGCGTCAAGCCCGTGGGGCTGGATTCCGAAGCGCAGGTTCCCGCAGAGCTGAAAAAAACGCTGGGCGGGGAGATTTTCCCCGTCCACCGGCTTGACAAAAATGTGGGCGGCGTCATGGTTTACGCCCGCACAAAACAGGCTGCCGCCGCCCTGTCCAAGGCAGTGCAGGACGGCGCTATGGCAAAGGAATACGTAGCCATGGTTCATGGGCTTCCCCCGGAATCCGGGGACTGGGAAGACCTTCTGTGGAAGGACAGCCGGAAAAACAAGGTGTATGTGGTAAAGCGGGAACGGTCGGGCGTCAAAAAGGCGCGGCTGGAATTCACCCGTCTTTCCGCCGGGGAGTGCAGTCTCGTCCGCATTCGCCTGCATACGGGGCGGAGCCACCAGATCCGGGTACAGTTTGCCAGCCGCAGGCACCCGCTGTATGGCGACGGCAAATACGGCAGCCGCCAGAAGGGCAGCATTGCCCTGCAAAGCTGCGGCCTGCGCTTTGTGCACCCGGACACCGGTAAGCCCATGGCCTTTTCTCTGCCCTTGCCCGCCGCCGCACCGTGGAAGGAGTTTTTGGAACTAGGTGAGTGATATGGAACAGCAATACAAGACTGATGCCGAAATTTACGCCGTGCTGGAACGGGAGATCATCGACCTGACCATCCGTCCCGGCTCTTCGCTGAGCGAGAACCCACTGTGTGCCCGGTTCGGTGCGCCGCGCTCCCTGATCCGGGTGGTGCTGCAAAAATTGCAGGAAAACGGGCTGGTGCGCATCGTGCCCTACAAGGGCACCACCGTCACCCGGCTGAACCGGCGCATCGTGGACGAGCTGATCTACGAGCGCACCGCCGTGGAGGGGCGCATTCTGCGGGACTTTGCCCCCAACGCCACCCCGGCGCAGCGGGCGCAGATCCGTGCGCGGGTGGACGCCTACGAGGCGCTTGCCCGCGCCGAGAACCCGGACTTCAACAAGCTGTACGAGATGGACTGCCGCCTGCACGAAACATGGTTTGCCGCCATGGACAAGATGTACCTGTGGAGCACCCTGCAGAATGCCCACGCCGATTACAGCCGGTTCCGTATGCTGGACACCATGACCACCGGCGGGCTGGACGAGGTGATTGCCGACCACCGCAACCTGCTGAACGCCATCGAGCGGTGCGACCTTGCCGCCTTTGAGCCGCTGGTGGAGCGCCACCTGTACGGCGGCATCCGCCGCCTTGGCAGCAAGCTGACCAAGGAATACGCCGACTTTTTTGAGCCGGAAAACATGAAATAAGTCAAATTGTTCCACGGGGAACAAAGACGAGTTAAAAAGCCCGGAGTGTCCGCAGACGCTCCGGGCTTTTGATATTCAGAACACTCCGGTGATGAAAATTTCCAGCCCGATGCCGATGAGGATGACACCGCCCAGAATACTTGCCTTGCCGGAAAGCTGTGTGCCGAACTTTTTGCCGATGCGCAAGCCTGCCATGCAGAGGATGAAGGTGACCACCGCAATGATGATGGCAGCGGTAAGCGCCATCAGCCAGCCGTATTCCGAGATGGTGAAGCCCACCGAGAGGGCGTCGATGCTGGTGGCAATGCCTTGCATGAACAGCGCCCCGGCGCTGAGCTGCGCCGCCTCCTCGGCTTCCTCGCCCCGGATGCCGTCCAGCAGCATCTTGCCGCCGATGTAGCCCAGCAGTGCCAGCGCGATCCACGGGATCAGGGTCTCAAAGGACGCAAACAGCTCCACGATGGTATGCACGCACACCCAGCCGATCATGGGCATTGCGGCCTGAAAAAGGGCGAAGGTGCCCGCAATTTTGCACATGGTGCCCTTGTTCATTTTAGGGTCGTGCAGGCCGTTTGCCATGGACACCGAAAACGCATCCATCGCAAGCCCCACGCCCAGCAAAACGCTGTTGAGAAAAAATACAAAACTCCATTCCATTCAGTCTGCCTCCTGTTTGTTGACCATAAACCAAAACAAAACCCGGCCCCGGGCGCGTTGTACGTCCGGAACCGGGTGATTTTTTGAGATCCACTCCATGTGCACGGGCGCAGCAAACGCGCACCAAAACACATGAGTCTCGCAAATGAAAGCAAGCCAGACCGAAACAGTCATTATGTTGACTTGCTGCGCTCTGCAAAGCGCCTGCTACTCCCCCACGGGTATTGTGATTTCGTTTATTCTAGCACAGTTTCAAGGGGAAGTCCAGACAAACCTGACGGAGGGTCATTCATTCCTTCTCTTCGGGGTCTGCCTCCGGGGCTTCGGTGGCGGCGGCAGCATCGGCGGCTTCCATCTCGGCCAGCTGCTCGGCGGTGGGCTCGGCATCGGCCTCAGAAGCGTCGATCTTCTCGGTCTGTGCCTCGTCGTCGTGGTCGGTGCGTGCCAGCACCATCACCTTGTCGTTCTCGCCCAGACGCATCACCCGCACGCCGGAGCCGTAGCGGCTCTGCAGCGGGATCTCGTTGGCGTGCAGACGGATGATGATGCCCTCCTGACTGCTCAGCAGCACATCGTCCACGTCGTCCACGATCTTCACGGCGGCAACCTTGTCGCGGCTCACATCGTAGTTGCGGATGCCCTTGCCGCCGCGGGCGGTGATGCGGTAGGTGTCGATATCGGAGCGGCGTCCCTTGCCGTTCTCGGTCACGGTCAGCACCGTGCCGCCCTCGCGGCAGATGCACACGCCGACAACTTCATCGCCCTCCGCCAGACGGATGGCGCGCACGCCGTGGCCGTTACGGCCCATCGGGCGGGCATCCTCCTCGTTGAAGCGGATGGCCTGACCGTTGCGGGTGGCAACGATGAGCATATCGTGGCCGGAGGTCAGGCGGGTCCAAGCCAAGGCATCGCCCTCGTTCAGGGCAATGCCGATCAGGCCGCTCTTGCGGATGTTGGCGTACTGCTCCAGCGGGGTGCGCTTGATCAGACCCTGCTTGGTGACCATGGTCACATAGCCGCCCGACTGCTCAGCGTCCTTGCTCTGGCAGATCATGTTGGTGACCTTTTCGCCCTCTGCCAGCTGCAGCAGGTTGACAATGTTCATACCCTTGCTGGTGCGGCTGCCCTCGGCGATGGTGTAGCCCTTGATGCGGAACAGGCGGCCCCGGTCGGTGACAAAGAGCACATAGTCGTGGGTGGAGCCTACGAACATCTCCTGCACGATGTCCTCTTCCTTGCGGGTCATGCCGGAGATGCCGCGTCCGCCGCGGCGCTGTGCCTGATAGGTGGCCTTGAGCTGACGCTTGATATAACCGGCCTCGGTCAGGGTGTAGACGCACTGCTCCTCGGCGATCAGATCCTCGATATCCACCTCGCCGGTCACGGACTGGATCTCGGTGCGGCGCTCGTCGCCGAAGCGCTTCTTCATTTCCAGCAGCTCGTCCTTGACGATGGCAAGCACCCGGGCGTCATCGGCCAGAATGGCTTCCCAGTCCTCGATCTTGGCCTGCAGGCTTGCCAGCTCTTCCTCGATCTTCAAGATCTCCAGACCAGCCAGACGACCCAGCTGCAATTTAACGATGGCGTCTGCCTGCGGGTCGTCAAAGCCGAACTGCTCCATGATGGCAGCTTTGGCTTCTGCCATGCCGCCCTTGCAGGCGCGGATGGTGGCGATCAGCTCGTCCACGATGTCGGTGGCCTTCTTCAGACCTTCCAGAATGTGGGCGCGCTCCTTGGCCTTTTTCAGGTCGTACTGGGTGCGGCGGCGCACCACTTCGTCCTGAAACTCCACATACTTCTGCAGCATCTGCTTCAGGGTGAGCACCTTGGGCACCTTATGGTCGATGGCCAGCATAATAACGCCCACGGTGTCCTGCAGCTGGGTGTACTGGTACAGCTGGTTCAGGATGACCTGTGCGTTGGCGTCCTTGCGGATATCCACCACGATGCGCATACCCTTGCGGTTGGTCTCATCGTTCAGGCCGGTGATGCCCTCGATGCGCTTTTCCTTGACAAGGTCTGCCATGTGCTCGATGAGGCGCGCCTTGTTGACCATATAGGGGATCTCGGTGATCACGATCTGGGTGCGGCCGTTCTTGGTCTCCTCAATGGTGGCGCGGCCGCGCAGGGTGATCTTGCCGCGGCCGGTGGCGTAGGCGGCGCGGATGCCGCTGCGGCCCATGATGATGCCGGCAGTGGGGAAGTCCGGGCCCTTGATGTGCTCCATCAGGCCGGGCAGGTCGATGTCCGGGTCATCGATATAGGCGATGCAGCCGTCAATGACCTCGCTCAGGTTGTGGGGCGGGATGTTGGTGGCCATACCGACCGCAATGCCCTGACTGCCGTTGACCAGCAGGTTCGGGAAGCGGCAGGGCAGCACGCTGGGCTCCTTTTTGGTCTCGTCAAAGTTGGGGTCCCAGTCGATGGTGTCCTTCTCGATATCGGTCAGCATTTCCACCGCCATGCGGCTCATGCGGGCCTCGGTGTAACGGTAAGCAGCCGGGGGGTCGCCGTCCACAGAACCAAAGTTACCCTGACCATCCACCAGCGGATAGCGCAGCGAGAAGTCCTGTGCCAGACGTACCATGGCATCGTAGACCGATGCGTCGCCGTGGGGGTGGTAAGAGCCCAGCACCGCACCAACGGTATCGGCAGATTTGCGGTATGCATGGCTGGGGTCGTTGCCGCGCTCATGCATGGTGTACAGGATGCGGCGGTGGACGGGTTTCAAGCCGTCCCGCACATCGGGCAGGGCGCGGGACACGATGACCGACATGGAATAATCCAGGAAGGCCGTTTCGATCTCCTTTTTGACATCGCGGATGATCTTTTTGGTTCCGCTGCCCGGTATCATCACATAATCTTCTTCCATTTGTTCCTCCGTGTCTTACACGTCCAGCTTTGCGTACTGGGCGTTGGTCTCGATAAAGCGGCGGCGGGGCTCCACCTGATCGCCCATCAGGATGGTAAAAGCTTCGTCAGCCTTTTCGGCATCCTCGATGGTGATCTGCACGATGACCCGGTTGTCCGGGTTCATGGTGGTCTCCCACAGCTGCTCGGGGTTCATCTCACCAAGGCCCTTGTAGCGGTTCACCTTTGCGCCGGGCATCTCCTGCGAGAGGATGGCCATTTCCGCGTCGTTGTAGGCGTACTTGATGGTGTTGCCCTTCTGCACCTTGAACAGGGGCGGCTGTGCCACATACACATGACCCTGCTCGATCAGCGGGCGCATATAGCGGAAGAAGAAGGTCAGCATCAGGGTGCAGATGTGAGAGCCGTCCACGTCCGCATCGGCCATGATGAACACCTTGTCGTACCGCAGCTTGGAGATATCGAACTCGTCACCGATGCCGCAGCCCAGTGCCAGCACCACCGGCATCAGCTTGTCGTTGCCGTAAATTTTATCGGCGCGGGCCTTTTCCACGTTCAGCATCTTGCCCCACAGCGGCAGGATGGCCTGAATGGCAGAGTCGCGTCCCATCTTGGCAGAGCCGCCTGCAGAGTCGCCCTCGACGATGAAGATTTCGGTGCGGCTGGGGTCTTTTTCGCGGCAGTCGGCCAGCTTGCCGGGCATCCGGCTGGTCTCCAGCGCGCTCTTGCGGCGCACCAGCTCACGCGCTTTTTTGGCGGCGGCGCGGGCGCGGGCGGCCTGTGTGGCTTTTTCAAAAATGGCCTTTGCCACGCCGGGGTTCTCCTCAAAGAACTCCATCAGCTTGGAGTAGACCATGTTGGAAACGAGGGTACGAATTTCGGTATTGCCCAGCTTTGCCTTGGTCTGGCCTTCAAATTCGGCCTCCTGCAGCTTGACCGAGATGACGCAGATCAGACCCTCGCGCACGTCTGCACCGGACAGGTTCTCGTCCTTGTCCTTCAGCAGGCCGTGGCTGCGGCCGTAGTCGTTGAACACGCGGGTCAGGCTGGCTTTGAAGCCCTCTTCATGGGTGCCGCCGTCCGGGGTGTTGACGTTGTTGGCAAAGCTCAGAAGCAGCTCGTTGTAGCTGGAATTGTACTGCAAGGCGATCTCCGCCACGCCGCGGTCGGTCTGCCCCTTGAGGTAGATGACATTGGGGTGCAGCACTTCCAGCTTGCGCTTTTCGCCCAGATAGGTGACAAAGCTCTTGATGCCGCCCTCGTAGCACATGACCTCGGAGCGGTAGCAGGGGTCGCCCTCCTGCCCATCCTCCAGCACGGGGGTGTACAGCTGACGCTCATCGGTCAGGGTGATCTTGACACCGGCGTTCAGGAAGCTTTCCTCCCGCAGGCGCTTTTCCAGCGTGTCGAAGTCGTAGACGGTGGTATCCTTGAACATTTCCGGGTCTGGCTTGAAGGTGACCCGGGTGCCGGTGACGCCCTCGGCTACCGTGCCGATGCACTTGAGGTCGCCGTCCGGGTCGCCGCGCCGGAAGGTCTGCTCGTACTCCTTGCCGTCGCGGCGCACATTGACAGTGAGCCACTCGGAGCAGGCGTTGACCACCGAAGCGCCCACGCCGTGCAGGCCGCCGGCCACCTTGTAGCCGGAATTTTCGCCGCCGAACTTGCCGCCGGCGTGCAGGATGGTGTACACCACGGTGACGGCGGGCAGACCGGTATCAGCCTGAATGTCCACGGGGATGCCGCGGCCGTTATCGGTGACCTGAATGATGTTATCCTTCAGGATCTTGACCTCGATGTGGTCGCAGTAACCGGCCAGCGCCTCGTCAATGGCGTTGTCCACGATCTCATAGACGAGGTGGTGCAGACCGGAGGAGGAGGTAGAGCCGATATACATACCGGGTCTTTTCCGCACCGCTTCCAGACCCTCCAGAACCTGAATCTGCTCCGCGCCGTATTCCTGTGTTACTTTCGTTTCGTCAGACATATATGCCCTCCTGCGTGATATGCTTCAATTATTCGCGAATGCTTCCCTTTTCTATCTGAATTGTTTTTCCCAGTTTGGTGAATCGTCCCGGTTCGCAGCAGGTGATGAACACCTGCCCGGAGACGATCTTATTTAATACAAAGTCCTGCCGCCCGGGGTCAAGCTCGGACAGAACATCGTCCAGCAGCAGAACCGGCTCTTCGCCCCATTCCCGCGCCATCAGCTCCCGCTGGGCAAGCTTCAAGCTGATGGCCGCCGTCCGGGTCTGCCCCTGAGAACCATAGGCTTTCAGGTCGATGCCGGACAGGCTTACGGTAAAATCGTCCTTGTGGGGGCCTGTCAGGCACTGCGCCGTTTCCAGCTCCGCCCGGCTGTGACTTTGCAGATGGTCTAATAGGTTTTGTGTCAGTTCCGGGACAGGGGCGAAGGGGTCAATGACCGTGGAGACGGTCTTGTAGCTGAGGGTAAAATTCTCCGCTCCACCGGAAAACTGGTTGTGGTAATTGGCCGCGGCCTTGCCCAGACTGTCGTAAAACCGCGCCCGGTAGGAGATCAGCAGCGCACCCACCTGACACAGCCGGGTATTGTATTCCGGCAGAATTTCCAGAATACCGGGATTTTCAAAATGATCTTTCAGAATGCGGCTTTTCTGCTCCAGAATCCGGTTGTACTCCGTCAATGCCGCGTCGTAATTCGGCCGGAGGGCGCACAGCGCCAGATCGCCGAACCGCCTCCGCTGGCTCGCTCCCATTTTCAGGATCATCAGATCTTCCGGGCAGAACAGCACCGTAGGCAGCACCCCGGCGATCTCCCCGGCGGTTTTCTTCTTTGCCCCGTTCAGCCACAGCTGCCGGGGACGGGAGCCGGGAAACAGAATCCATCGGATGCTCTGCTGCCGCTCCTGAGAGAATACAGAACCGTCGATTTCCCCGAAATCTTCACAAAACCGCACCATTTCCGAGGTTTTCTGCGCCCGGAAGCTTTTCCCGCTGCCAAGATAGGATATAGCCTCCAGCAGGTTGGTTTTTCCCTGGGCGTTATCCCCCACGATCAGGTTGACGCCGGGGTCAAACTGCGCCGCGATTTCCTGATAATTTCGGAAAGATCGGAGCTTCAGCTCATTCAGATTCATGGGTGATGATCTGGTACGCCTGAGAGTTGCAGACGAACCGGTCGCCGGGGCGCAGTTTCTTGCCCCGCATCTGGCAGATCTCGCCGTTGACCAGAATCTGCCCCTCCTGAATCATCAGCTTTGCTTCGCCGCCGGTTTCCGCGGCGTTCGCCAGCTTCATGGCGTCCTGTAACTTGATATATTCCGTGGTGATCGCCACGGGAATGGCGTTATCCTTCTTTTTGACGACTACCTTCATAAGCCGACTCCTTCGCTCAGCCGTTCTTGATCCGGACGGGCAGCACCATATATGCAAAGTCTTCCTTCTCGTCCACTGGGGTCAGAACAATGGGGCTTAACCCATTTGTCAGCTCCAGCGTGACCTCCTCCGAGGGGATCACCCGCAGGGCTTCCGCCAGATACCGGACGTTGAAGCCGATTTCCAGCTCCTGACCGTCCCCGGCCAGAGAGCAGCGATCCTCCGCCGCGCCGATGGTGGTGCTGGTGCGCATCAGCAGCTCCTGATTGCCGAACACACAGCGCACGGGGCTTTTGTACTTTTCGGACACGATCAGGCCGACACGTTCCACGGAAGACGCCAGATCACCAACATTTGCCACCATTTTGATGGGGCAGTTGGAAGGCACCACCCGCCGCCAGTCCAGAAATTCGCCTTCCAGCAGGCGGCATACCAGCGTGGCGTTTCCCACCTGAAACAGAATGTGCTTCGTACCCAGCGTAAAGGCCGCGTTATCCTCCACGTCCGTAAGGATTTTCTCCACTTCCTTCAATCCGGCGGCGGGAACCACGAAATTCAGCTCCCGTCCAGTGCCCTCCTCCGGGTGGAAGGTGCGCCGGGCAAGCCTGAACCCGTCCACGGCCACGGCGGTGATGGCGTCATTCGTTACCTCAAATTTCACACCGGTGTGAATGGGACGCCCCTGATTTTCGCTGACAGCGAAAATAGTGCCGGAGATCAACTCCTTCAGCTTGTTCTGCGGGATATAGATTTCCCGGCCGTCGCCCACGTCCGGCAGCTCCGGATAATCCTCGGCGGACTCGGCGGAAATGGTAAAGGAAGCGTACCCTGCCCGGATGGAGACTTTGTAGTTCTCGTCCACCACCACGGTCACCGGTCCCTCCGGCAGACGGCGGATGATATCGCCGAACAGCTTCGCCGGGAGGATGCACTGACCCATGTCGGACACGTCCGCGTCGATTTCATAGGTAATGGCGGTTTCCATATTATAACCGGTCAGGCTCAGTCCCTGTCCGGCCTTGCAGAGGATTCCTTCGATGACGGACAGACTGCTCTTCTGGGCGACGGTACGACCCGCAATGTTCAGTCCCGTGACCAGCATGTTTTTTTCACAGGTAAAACGCATAGGTAAAATCCTTTCTTTCTGATTTTAATCAATATATCTCTCTATCAATAAGTTCAGGTAGTAATAACAGTGGTAGTACAAACTTATGTGGAAAAGTCCCTTTTTATTTAGTGCCGCAAGTCTTTTTTATCCACAGCCCAATGTGGATGATCCATCCCTTTTCCACAGGGCCTGTGAAGACCCAAACCGGGTGCAACTTATCCACAATCTTGTTTTCCACATTCCACAGGGCTTGTGGAGAAAATTTACAGGCAGGAATTGATGTTCGCGGTGATGTCCCGGATATTGTTCTGCATGGTGGTGTCTCCGTTTTTCAGCGCGACTTCGACTTTCCGGATGGCGTACAATACCGTCGAGTGATCCCGGGCGAATTCCTTGCCGATGTCCGGCAGACTCAGGTTGGTGAGCTTGCGGATCAGATACATGGCAATCTGCCGGGCTTCGGCGGTACCCTTGTTTTTCTGGGTGCCCCGGAGAAGCACCTCGTCAATGGAGTAGAACTTGCATACCTGACTGATGATCAGGCTGGGGGTGGGCAGGGCGTTGCCCTCGCTCTTGAACATATCGTCGATGGCCCGGGAAATGTTGGGAAGATCCAGCGGCATGTTGTTCAGATCCCGGTAAGCCAGAATTTTCTTGACAGTACCTTCAATCTGCCGGACGTTGTTGGTGACGTTGATGGCAATATAGTTGCACACATCGTCGGAAAGGTTCAGCCCAAGATTTTTGGCCTTGTTTTTCAGAATGGCCATACGGGTCTCATAATCCGGCGGCTGGATATCCGCCAGCAGGCCCCACTCAAACCGGGTCTTCAGCCGGTCCTCCAGCGTCAGCATATCGCTGGGCTTGCGGTCGGAGGTCATGACGATCTGCTTATGTTCCTCGTAGAGCTTATTGAAGGTATGGAAGAATTCTTCCTGGGTGGATTCCTTACCGGCGATGAACTGCACGTCATCGATCAGAAACAGGTCGGCTTCCCGGTATTTGCTGCGGAATTCAATATTTTTGCCGTTCTGAATGGCGGCGATCAGCTCGTTGGTAAATTGATCGCCCTTGATGTAGACGATGTTGGCGTTAGGGTTTTCCTTGCGGATGCCGTTGGCGATGGCATACAGCAGGTGGGTCTTGCCCACGCCGGGAGGGCCATAAAGGAACAGGGGATTGTACACCTGCCCCGGCGTTTTGGAAACGGCGATGGCTGCGCTGTGAGCGAAACGGTTGGAGGGGCCGACAACGAAGTTGTCAAAGGTAAACTGGGGATTGAAGTCCATGGAAGAAACGCTTTTCCCCTTCTGTTTGAAGGTGTTCAGCTCTTCGTCACCGAAGACCATCAGCTTCGCGTCGGAATTGAACACTTCCTTCAGCGCGTCCTGAATGTAATCGGTGCAGCGGCGGCGGATAATCTCCCGGCGGAAATCCGAGGGGGAGTACAGAATCAGATTGTTCTCGTTCAGCTCCACCACCTCGGCATCGTCGAACCATGCCGAAACGGTGACAGCCCCCAGCCGCTCTTCCATATGGCTCAGAACCTTTGCCCACACATAGGCAGATGAATACATAGGGCAGCTCCTTTCATAACTCTTTTGAGGAAAAAACAGTAGAAAACGCTCGATTTTTGCGCATAATCTCTCAACCTAAATTTTATCACATTTCCACAGAAAAAACAAGGCTTTTTTGTTGAAATACAATCAATTCCCGAAAGGGACACCGAAAGATAACAGAATCGGACAAAGTGTGTCCGACCTGCCATCCAAAGCGGAAAATCCACCCATATCTGTTTTCCCAAGAAAGGCGAATTTCGTCGAATTATACCTTGACCCGTGGACAAATCTATGCTAGAATCGAAAATTAAGAACCCGGCAATGGCCGTAGGATTCAGAGGAGTTCTGTATGAAAAAGGTCTGGACATATCTAGTCATTGCCTTCATTGCGCTGCTGGCGTCTGTCAATTACGAGTTGTTTGTTTTCCCTAACCAGTTCGCCCCCTCCGGTATCAACGGTATCTGTACCATGATCCAGTACGTCACCGGCGTCAGCGTGGGTTATCTGAGCCTGTTTATCAATATCCCTCTGGCAATCTGGTGCTATTTTGAGGTCAGCAAGCCCATGGCCATCCGCAGCATGGTCTACGTGGTCACGTTCTCTCTGGGACTGCTGATTCTGGAAAAGGTGGACCTGTCCGCCTTCGCCTACGTCACGGAAAACGGCACCAGCAAAATTCTCGGCCCCATGGTCGCGGGCGTCATTCAGGGCTTTGTGTACTCCATTCTCATCAAGGCCAGCGCCTATACCGGCGGCACGGATTTCGTTTCCGCCATTGTCCATAAGCATCACCCCAACCGGCCGTTTTTCGGCATGAGCTTCGCCATTAACTCCGCCATTGCCATCGTCAGCTATTTTGTCTACGGCTGCCAGATGGAGCCGGTGATTTTGTGCATTCTCTATAGCTTCATGTCCACCACGGTGGGCGACCGGCTGATGAAGTCCGGCCGGGAGGCCATCTGCTTCGAGATCATCACCAATTCCCCCCAGGAGGTTTCCAGAGAGCTGATTGACCGCCTCCACCACACTGCGACCTTCATCCCAGCCAGGGGTATGTACTCCGGCCGGGATACCAGCGTGCTTCTGTGCGTGGTGAACAAGACCCAGGTGGCGCTGGTCAGCCAGATCGTCCACAAGTATCCCCATACCTTCGCCATCGTCCATCCCGTGAGCGAGATTCTGGGCAATTTCAAGAACCTCAGCTCCTCCGGCAAGGAAGTGGTGGAGGTTCTGGACGCGGGGGACAGAAAAACTTTGTAAGACAACACCGCGCAGTTGCTTTTTGGGATTGCGCGGTGCAGTTATACATTCAAGCAATCTATTTTACTATAGGAGGTCATACCAATGGCGTATTACTACCCGGAACCCAGCCACACCTTCAGCGAGTATCTTCTGATTCCCGGCTACACCTCGGAAGACTGCGTTCCCGACCATGTCAGCCTGAAAACGCCCCTCGTCAAGTACCGCAAGGGCGCGGAGGAACCGGCAATTTCCCTGAACGTGCCGCTGACGTCCGCCGTCATGCAGTCCGTCTCCAACGACACCCTTGCCATCGCCTTGGCAAAGGAGGGCGGCATCAGCTTCATTTACGGCTCTCAGTCCATCGAGAATCAGGCCGCCATGGTGGCACGGGTGAAGGGCTATAAGGCCGGTTTCGTCACTTCTGCCTCCAATCTGACCCCGGAAGCTACCCTCGCCGACGTGCTGGCGCTGAAGCAGCGCAACGGCTTCTCTACCGTGGCCATCACCGAGGACGGCACCGCCAACGGCAAGCTCCTGGGCATCGTCACCAGCCGCGACTACCGTGTCAGCCGTATGGCCCCCACCGACAAGGTCAGGGACTTCATGACCCCCCGTCAGAAGCTGGTCACCGCTCCCGCGGAAACCACGCTGAAGGAAGCCAACGACATCATCTGGGAGCATAAGCTCAACAGCCTGCCCATCGTGGACGAAAATGACCACCTGCTGTATTTCGTGTTCCGGAAGGACTACTCCTCCCACAAGGACAATCCTCTGGAGCTGCTGGACAACAAGAAGCGCTATCTGGTAGGTGCGGGCATCAACACCCGTGACTACGCCGCCCGCATTCCCGCCCTGCTGGAGGCCGGTGCGGACGTGCTGGTGATCGATTCCTCCGAGGGCTACACCTGCTGGCAGGAAAAGACCATCAAATGGGTGCGGGACACCTACGGCGACACCGTGAAGATCGGCGCCGGCAACGTGGTGGACAAGGATGGATTCCGATTTCTGGCGGAAGCCGGGGCGGACTTTGTGAAGGTCGGCATCGGCGGCGGCTCCATCTGCATTACCCGTGAAACCAAGGGCATTGGCCGGGGTCAGGCCACCGCGCTGATCGAGGTCGCCGCAGCCCGTGACGAATACTTCAAGGAAACGGGCATCTACGTGCCCATCTGCTCCGACGGCGGCATTGTCCACGATTACCACATGACCCTGGCGCTGGCCATGGGCGCGGATTTCCTGATGCTGGGCCGCTACTTCGCCCGCTTCGACGAAAGCCCCACGAACAAGGTCATGGTCAACGGCGCGTACATGAAGGAATACTGGGGCGAAGGCTCCAACCGCGCCCGGAACTGGCAGCGCTACGATCTGGGCGGCTCCGCCAAGCTCAGCTTTGAGGAAGGCGTTGACTCCTACGTCACCTACGCCGGTCCCCTGCGGGACAACGTGGAAGCGTCCCTGTACAAGGTCAAGTCCACCATGTGCAACGTAGGCGTGACGAACATTCCTGACCTCCAGCAGAACGCCAAACTGACGCTGGTATCCTCCGTCTCCATCGTCGAGGGCGGATATCACGACGTAACGCTGAGAAGCTCTTCTCCGGTGAAGTAAGCAATAATATGAAAAAAGTGCTGTCCGGCCATAGCTGGGCAGCACTTTTGCTGTTTCCAACGTGATAGTTCACACATTTTGATTGATTCTTTGATTGATTGCTGTTATAGTATAAGATAGGATGTGAAATTATGGGGAAAAGTGTAGAATACTATCTGTCCAAAGGGTACGACCGAAAAATGGCAGAATATTTTGCTTCCGGGCGCAGACGGATCACTAGGGTCATTCCCAGAAATGATTTCACATTGCTGCTGAGCTTTGATAATGGCGAGACTCGACTGTACGATGCCCGCCCCTTGCTTCAGGCCGGAACCGTGTTTGCACCCTTCCGGGAATGGGATAATTTCCGCAGGGTATACCTGGACGAAGACCACAGTGTTTGCTGGGACATTGACCCTAATGTTGACAGTAATGAGGTGTGGAACAACAAGGTAGACTTGTGTCCGGACAGCTGCTATGTGGACAGCGTTCCT
>OHCX01000347.1_pt1 | contig 18807 bp, 22 predicted proteins | sample 1566841 | NCBI WGS metagenome assembly OHCX01 (sample SAMEA3879513, study PRJEB24766) | human gut metagenome | biome: human-associated habitat; feature: feces | place: USA | collected 1985/1987 | reverse complement strand
CGCAGGGTATGCCGTGCTTCTTGCACTCGCTGTAATTGCGCGCGAAAGTCTTGTCTATCTGCCCCGCGTAACGCCCGTAGCCTATCTGCATTATTACAAAATCGACCGCGCTGCGCACTTTCGCGAAGTCGGGCGAGCCCTGGCAGTATGATATGTCAATGCCTTTTTTCATCGCTGTTGTCCTCCTTTAAAACGTCGATAGCCTTTGTGATGACCGCGGGGATAGGCACGCCCATCAGCCCCGCGTTTTCGATGATTGACAGTGTTTCGTTGGCGATGAACGCCACGCACACCGCGTCCTTGATGTACGCCGTACCGAGCGTGAGGTCAAGGCGGCACGCGACCAGCAGTATCAGCAGTATCATGCCCTTGCGGCACAGCCCCTTGAACCCTGCGCGGCTCTCGAGCGCCCCGCTCTCCGACTTGCCCGAGCGCTTGAAAACGCCCGCCACGATAAGCCCCGTAAGGTAGTCGATCGCAATGAAGATGATAAGCGTCGTCATAGCGCTTGTCCAGCCGCCGAACAGCGCCGCGACCGCTCCGCCGAGCGTTCCGACAGCGGCAAGCACCGCCGCTTTTATGTTTGTCATATTGTTCCTCCTATTCCTTCAAAGCGAACACGCCGTTGTAAACGTACTTCGTGCCGGATACGTCAATGGTACCCCAACACAGATTACTATATTGCGTAAACGGTGTTGTCACGACTTTGTCGCAATATGTTTTGACATCCGAAACGATGGGCACGAGTGCCGTCATGGAAGCTGATAATGCACCATTTATACGATGCCGTGCTAAAGGGTCAGAATTGTTGCTGCCCTCAGTTTTAATAGAAGCCAGCGAATTAAAATCAAGAAACTCCGCCCAATTGCTAGGAGAATTTAAATTTGGACTATCAGGCTTTAACACTGCAAAAATCAAATCGCCATTATTATCTTTAGAAATAAAAATAGATGATTGAAAAGCATTCGTTTGATTATTACAAATTGCTATTCCGTTGTCAGTCTTGTACCCATAGCGCCAGCAGCATTTGTTATGAACGTATCGATACCCGCTGTTTATATTAGCACCATTTTTCGCGGTTACTTGAAAAGAACGCTGAGTGTCATAATCGGTTCCCCAATCGAGTTTAAACGCTGTTACATCGCCGACTTTACAGCTTACCTCTTGCCCGCCCGACGGAACATCAATTGTATCAAAATAGTCAACCGCATTAGCCGTCAGCCACGCTGACACCTCAGCGTAGTTCGCTGCGGCGGTCGTACCTGTGAAATATGTTGTTTCTATTGCCATTACTATTCCTCCTCAATTTTTGTCGCGTTTCCAACTATGCCCACTACCCCCTCCGCCACCGCAGAGGCTACCTTTGGCGTTCCGCCCCCACTGATATAATCAACGTATGATCGGAATGGTGTTTCGTCCGTTATTTTCGCCCCTTTCGGGTCGATTTTCTCGCGAAGCAACTGTTTTGTTGCTTTGAGATATTTTAATTTCGTCATGTCACAACTCATTAAATTACCTCCCCGTTTATCAGATCTATTTCGTTTGACAAAATGCCTTCGCCGATTACCGACTTAATCACAATAATAGCGATTGGTATTCCGTTACTTCCTGCTTTAAGCCTGTTCGGGAAACTTATAATATATTCCGTGCCGACTTTGGTTATTATAAATTCCGTTCCCTCAACAAGCAGCACGCCGCCGATATGCAAGAAAATAATATCGCCTTCCGTGTATTCGCTTATAGGCATTGTTATATTGTCAATATATCCGCTTGCGTCATTGATCGTAGCCGAATACTGATATTTAACTATTGACGTGTCAACGTGTAATTGCTCTGTTAACGTTGAAAACCACGAATTAAACGCCTGCTGCTGCTGCAACATATACGCGTCAAATTTTGTCGTCATTTCTTCGTAGTAGGTTTCACACGCCGTTTTATACTGCGCGAATAGCTGCGCCGTGTCTACTTGATCTATAAGCCCCGTAACGTAACCACAATAGGCAGTACCGCGCAGATCTGAAATTAACGCCTGCGATATAGCCGTAGTATTTGAATTGATCGTAACGCGGGCTAAGAACAATTCTTTTATGTTTTCCGTCCACGTCCTAGCGGGAACGGTCGGGTTAGTCGCTGCCGCCGTGCCTTTTTTGACTACAAGGGAAATAGCGCGCCCGCTTTCCGTCATATCCAGCCGCAAGGCTATTACGTCGTACCGCTTTTTTCCGACTTCGGCGGGGTCTATCGCCAGCGTTTCCGTAGCGTCGTTATTAACCCATTGACAGTCAATAACCGCCCTGCCGCTTGCAACGTTTACAGCCATTCCGCTTCCTGCGGTTACTTGTAGTTTTCCGTCAACGTTTTCAAATACGCCGTCAGAAATTAGCCCGCGAAGATACATTGACATATCACGCGCATTATATGTTCTGTCGCCGTCCACGCTGTTAAAAAATCCGCTTGTTATGCTCATGCCGTTACCTCCCAATTCTCGAAAGTCGGTATAGCGGTATACATTTTGTCCGCGCTCCAGCTTTCAATCATTTCAATTATTCGCGTTTCCGCTGTAATTCTATATTCGTTTTCAACCGTCACAATATCGCCGACGTTGTAATCAGTTTTATATTTATAAATATCTGATATTACGCTTCCCGAAAAGTCTTGCGTGATTGGATTTTCTGCTAGCTTTTCGCTTCCTCGCTGATATAGCAAATTCATATAGTCGGGCAATGAAATTGCACCTTCATTGCTTGAAACGTCGCGCGCGTCAACATACATTTCGCGGCGGTTCATTCCCTGCGGCTGTTTAGTCGGGATAGGGCGGCTTTTTCGCGCCGTTCCCTCTCCTTCGCCTAGTGCATACGCCATGTTTTTATAGTTCGTCGCGTTGATAACATAATCTGTGTTAATCAAATTATCAAATTCGGGCGAAAAGTGAACAAGCGGGCGCGATACACCTACGAATATTTCGCACGTCAAATTCGTTCCGCTGCGGGTGATCTTCCACCCGTAGCCGTATGTTTTACAAACCTCAACAATGTAGTTATATAGCACGTCGCCCGTAACTTGCGCGTTTATAGTGTCCTGCGGCGGCTGCGATATTGTAGCCGTTTTGAAATTCGGGAATTTCCGCGCCGCTTCCGCTGCATTGCCGCAGATCGTATTTATTAGCGAATATAATTCCGTTAGTACAAGCCCGCTAATATTCTGCTGCGGAATAATTACGCGGCGGTCAAGGATTGATTTTAAATCACGCCCCGACGCTATAATGTAATTTCCGTTTTCCGTGTCGGTCTTGATCTCCAGCTTTTCAATTATCATTGTGTTTTCGTCGCCGCCGCGTTCAACATAATTTCCTATTTGCAGGATTTCAAGCGCGGTTTCTGTCGCGGGCATATATAATTCAAAATCGCCGCTTTCGTAGTAGCGCGTCGTCCATATTAACGATTGATAAACGTCAATAACCCCGATTTCTTTAAAGCTGGTATTTAAAATATATACGTCCATATTACAGCCCCCAATAACACGCCGCAGAACGAACGTTAACGGCTAGGTTTTCCGCGCCTTCGTCGCAGCTATACGATATTTCGTTTTCTCCCGAAATAAGTTGCAGCCACTTAGAACCGCTTTGACGGCTGCTAATAATGTTGCTTATAGCGCCGTTATGCCGTAGCATTACCGCCTTTTCGCCTGCATTAGTGTTGATCGTTACAACGTCGCCCGCGTCTAGGTCAACGTCAAGCCCGAAAAATTCGTTTGTCGTATTGTTGTAGATCTTCGGGTTAAGTATCTGCGACGTTCGCGCCGTCAGCGTGAATATAGCGCCCGTCGCGATTTCTCCCGCGTTTATAACAACATTTGAACGTTTTGTAATTTTTGAAAACTCTATGCCCGCCGCGGGAATACTGAACGGAAATTCAAACAAGCTTATAGTATCGGAAAAATTAACGTTTATACCCGCCGCACTCTTGAAATACGGGTTAGGGCAGATTATAGATATTTGCGATTGCTGACTTCGCGTAAATAGCCCGACTTCGTTCGCTTCGGTGTAGCCGTCAATATATACGCTTTTGCTGTCGGTTTCAAAATATAGCCTTACCGCCGAATTAGGCGCGAAAAATCTATAAATCATGTTTCGATTTTCTTCAATAGGCGGCTTGTAGCACAATGTTATAACTATGTTACGCTTCGGTATGCGTCCGCTATTGTAGCGGCTGCCGTCCATTCCCGCCAATTCGGTGAAAATAATGCTTGCTGTCTGAGGGTTAAGACCTGTTACGTTCGTTATGTCGAAATATTCGCTATTTGTTAGCTGCAATTTCTCGCCTTTGTAGTTCTCTACGCTAACGCTAATCATTCTTTACCCCCTCGTACTTAACAGATTTTTTGTTTGCCGATAGATTTCTAGGCGGTCAAGCGCCTGCGGGCTGTTATTGGTTTGATAGAAATTGTATACGTTGCTTGTAGCTGCGGCGCTCGCTGCGCTAACGCCCGCTATGCTTCCGTTATACTGCAAGTTATCATTAACGCCGCTTACAATGCGCTTTGCAGGCTCTAAAACCTTCTTGCCCATTGTTTTTACTGCGTTTACTGCGTCTTTGGTCTTTTCCTTAATGCCGACGGCTAAACCCTGCGGCAAGAATTTTCCGACTTCATCGCGCATTACCCTTGACGGCGAATTGATGCCGAAAAAGTCTTTCAGCCCGTCTAATACGTCTTCGCCGAACCCGCTAATTTTATCTTCAATCCAGCTAGTCATATCTTTAATGCCGTTCCATAAGCCTTCTACAATGTCTTTGCCCAGTTCGCCCATTTTTTCAGGTAGCTTTTTTATCTTGTCTACAATGCTGTCAAACAAATCCCCCGCGGCTGTCTTGCCCTTCTTCGCAAGATCAGAACCCCACGTTACAATTTTAGGCAAAACGTTTGCAAGCCATTTCGCCACCTTGCTAGGCAGTTCCGTTATTCTGTCTTTAATCTTTTTGATAAAATCCGCCGCCGCCGTTCCCGCGTTGCTAACCATACTAGCGCCCCACGATACGACTTTAGGAATTACTTTTGAAAGCCACGACGATATTTTACTAGGCAATTCTTTTATAAACTCTATGATTTTATTAACAAACTCGGGGGCTTTTTGCGCCGCCGTTGTTACCATGTCGTTAAAAAATCCTAGAATTTCGTCAAGTACATTACCGCACCATTCAATCAGCTTTGGCAGCAGTTCGCCCAGCGCCTTCATAATCGCCGAAACGATATTAGGCACGTTCTTTGCAAGCTGTACAACGATCTGCGGAATAGCCTTCACTATCTGCATGAAAAGCTTTGCGGCTGTTTGCAGCAATAACGGCAGATTGTCAAGCAGTACGCTTGTTATTGTCGTTATTATTTCGGGTAGCTTGCTAGCAAGCGCGGTTACGATTTGCGGAATAGCCTTTACTATCTGCATGAAAAGATTGATTGCCGCCGATAAAAGCGTAGGCAATGCCGTTGTTAATGCTTGCATGATTGCGTTAATGATCTGCGGCAGATTAGTTATTAACGCGTCAAGGATAACGGGTATAGCGTCTATGATCGCATTTAATAGCGTTATAGCGGCTTGCAAGATCTGCGGTACTGCCTGCACGATAAAATCAACAATTGTCGTTATCAGATTAGGCAACGCCTGCATAAGCTGCGTTATAATCTGCGGTAATGCCTTTATAATAGCGCCGAAAAGCTTTAGCGCCGCTTTCAGCAAGTCGGGCAACGCTGCAAGTAGCCCGCCTATAATATCGCCTACAAGCGCGTTTATCTGCCCTATCAGATCGCTAACTATCTGCGGCAACGCTTCAACGATTACGGTAAAAAATTGTATCGCTGCTTGCAAAAGCTGCGGCGCTAGTAAGATTATCTGATCTATAATCTGATAAACGATATTGATAAAATCAGAAATCAACTGCGGCGCTGCTTGCGTCAGCCCGTTTACAAGCGCTAGTATAACGTCTGCTGCCGCCTGCAATATAAGCGGGGCTGCGTCTTTAAGCGCCGTTGTAAGCTGCGTTACAAGCTGTATAGCGGCTTGCACAATGTCGGGCAATGCCTGCATAAGCCCCGTTATAAGATTAGTAACTATCGTTGTGCCAACCGTTACAACTTGCGGCAAGGCGGCTACAAGTTTATCGGTAAGCTGCGTTAATATGCCGCTTACCGCTCCGCCCAGCGCTTCCCCTGCGCCGTCTACGCCGTTTACAAGGTCTGTAAAGCTTTGCCCTAGCTGCTGTATATTCGGCATTAGGTCGGTTAGTATATCCGCGCCCAGCGTCTTAAAAACAGTAAGCACGGGTAACGCCGCTTGCCCTACTTGCGCCATAGCGTCGTTTAATTCAGCCTGCGCCTTGTTGTAGTTTATAGTCGCTTCGTTGTTTTTGTTGTATTCGTCGGCAAGGTCGCCGTAAAGTCCGTTAAGGGTATCAACAACAAGTTGTTGCCGCTCTTGCTCACTCGAACACGCGGCTAGCTTTTCGTTAAAATCATCTTCCGAAACGCCCGCCCAGTTCAACGCGTCCGCAAGGTTTCCCGTAACCTGTCCTACTCTCGACGTTTCATTGACGCTTTCCGCCAGTCCGTCAAGCGGTATACTGTCGCCGTACTTCGCCCATATGCCCGTAGCTGAATTTAAAAGGCTGTTTAAATTCTCCTGCGATGTGTCCATAGCCATGAAGTTAGAAACTGCGGTATTTGCCGCGGTTTCGTCGCCCAGTACGCCGTAAAGATCGTTAAACTTTTCTTTCGCAAAGTCCGTTGAAAGCCCCGCGCTACTAGCAGCACTTTCCAGCTTCGTCATGTTCGCAGTCCACTCTTGCGACGCTTCGGCGCTGCCTAGAAAGCCCGCTATAACGCCGCTCGCGGCTGCGCCTATGCCTACTAGTGCGCCTTTAGCCGCACCGCCTAGCTTCTTTAGCAGCCCGCCTACTTTGCTTTCTGCGTCCTTTGCGCTGTCGCCTACGTCTTCGATAGCATCAGCGGCTTTCTTGCTTCCTTTGGCTGCGTCCTTTCCGCTGTCGCCTACTTCCTCGATAGCGTCGGCGGCTTTCTCGCTGCCTTCGGCTGCGTCTTCTGCTCCGCGGTTTAAGCTTTCAAGTTCGTTCGTATACTTGCCGATCTGCTTTTCAACGCCTATAACGGCGGCTTTCTGATTGTTAAGCTTTACTAACAGTTCTTGCGCGCCTTTTGAGTTCGCGCCCTGCTGCTGTACTGTTAATTCGTACTGCTGTTCTAGGCTGTTAAGCTTCTGCTTTTCAGCGTCTAGCACGCCGTTAAGCTGTTTCAGCTTCGCGCTTAGTCCGTCCGCATTGCTAGCCCAATCGTCCATGCCCGCGGTAGCCGCTTTAAATTCGGAATTTACTACTTTTATGCTTCGCTGCGCTTCTTGAAACGCCGCTTTTAATTCCGATATATCGGCTTTAAATTTTGTTGTGCTTTCGTTGTTGCTTGCCATTTTCTCACCGCCTTAATACCACGTTGTAGCCTTAACACGCTTAGTTCTTTCACGCTGCGGGCGTTCTTTTCCGTCCTGCTTTTCTCTGCAATACTTCGTATAGCGGCGCATTAGCAGAAATGCTTCAACCGCCTTATATTCGCGAAATTGTATAGGGTTCATGTGAAATTTTTCACATAAAGAAACGGTAATATCAAAGAGAATATCAAATAAGGGCGGCTGCGCGCCGCCCTCGTCTAGTTTCCCTCGTTGTCCGCTCCCAGCGACGATATTTCATTGAAAGCAAACTTGAACGCCTGCACGAAAACGGGAATAATCTCCTTAACGTGTGTGTGTCGGATTTCTTCGTCTGTCAGCCCGTCGAAAATCTCGCAAAGCAGCGGCTTAATCTGCGGCAGCAACTTTACTACCATTTTACCGATTTCAAGATTATCGTTAAGTTTATCAAAGTCAACGATTGATACAAGATCTTCTATCATGCCATATGACAGATCAAAAGTTTCTGCCGTGTAGGTTTTTACAACCTCTTTTTTATCGTAGATGTTAAGCGTCATGCTCATTGAAATTTCCTCTTTTCTGATGTGTTATTGATTAGACAGCCTTTTTCTTTGCGGCTACCTTGTCGGGGTCTTGCACGGCGGCGAAAAAGTCCGCTTCGGTGTATGTAGTTAAGCCCTTAGCCATTTCAAGGTTTACAGCCTTTGCGGTCTTGCCCGTCTTTTCAAACTTATGCTGCGTGTTAATTCCCGTAAATGTTATTTCCTGTCCGTTAGCGTCCGTGCCGTCTGTCTTGGTCGCGTGTGTGCTGGACGGGATAGAACACTTAACTTTCAGCCGCCATACAAATACTTCGTTTCCGTCTGTGTCCTCGGTAACATAGCCGATTGCGAAATACTTTGATGTTCTTTCGCCCTCGATAAACATTCCCGTTTCTTCGTCGTAGGTCTGCCCCGTAAGCTTGGAAAGAATATCAAGCGGGATAGCCGAAACGCTCGCCGTTACTGTGTCCGCGCCCACGCTGTCAATAACGATAGCGGGGATATTGTCGTAATAATGGCTTTCGCTGCTGTTTTCAGTTTCCTTTGACAGTTCGCTAGTTCCTGCGACTTCAAACGGCGTGCCGTAGGTCAAGCCGTTTTCTTCGTTAGTATCTGTAAGCAGTTCAGCCGCTACAAGTCCGCGAATACCTCTATACTCGGTAATTTTCATGTTCGTACCTCCTGTTATAGTTTCTCGACGTATACGCAGCTTATGCCGCGCCCGTCGTGCGTTTTTTCGTCACTAGCAATGTCGTGCCCGTCGCCCGATATAATAAAGCCTGCTGCTTTAAGCTTCTTGATCGCCGCCCGTAGCGTGCTATATACGGCGGCGGGGTCATTGCTGTAAAAATTAACGTCAAAATCGTAAATGAATGTATTTTCTGCGTTGTCGTAAAATCTTTCTGAAATACTGCTGCTATTCCAAAAAGTGAAAAAATTGTCGGGGTACGGCTCGTTGTCTAGCAAGCTGCCTTGCCGTTTCACGGGAAAATTAAAGGTTTCCAAAACGCTTATTAAAACGTCTTCGGCGTTCATTCGTTACCCCTCCATTCTCTTTTTTATTTCTTCGCTAAATACTTCTTCTTGGATTTTCTGAATTTCTTTTTTTGTTGCCGTGCCATAAATGGCATTTTTTAGCCCGCTCATTGGCTTCATTCTCGGTGTGCCGTACATAAGAAAAATTGTGTCAAGCCCGCTGATTTCAAAGTCAAATCCTACGTTAATGCTTGCTGTCGTGCCTTCCCACGTTACTGCGGCATTTTCGATAATACTTTTCTTTGTGTCACCGCTCGCATATTTTCCCTTTGCGGGGAATTTGCTGTTTTGTACTGCCGAATTAAGCTTGTTGGAAACGTGATCGCCCGACTGCTTCAACGCCTTTTCCGCCGTGCTTGCAATATCACCGCCCAGCCTGTCAAGCCGTTCTGCGTATTCTTCAAATCCTCCGAATTGCAGTTTGATTTTATTTCTTGGCATTACGCCCCGCCCCTTATCCTGCGAACCTTGAATTTTAAAAACTGATTTCGCATATTGATATTTTCGGGCGTGCCTAGCACTTCGTAGCGCGTGCTAGCGTCTTCGGCGCTCTGTAACGTGCAATTAGCTTTTATGTCGGGTCTATACCACGTTTCAACGGTCGCCGTGTCTTCAATCACTATGCCCGCGTCGGTCTTTATTTCCGTGCCGCCGAACGTCTTAAAGCTGCACCATATTAGCCCCGCGTCTTTGTCGGGTAGTTTTTTTGTGCTGCCTTTAACCGTTCTGTATTCGGGAATAAGCAGCCTAAACGGAACGTTAAACGGCGTATTCGGTTTATATGCCTTTGCCATTATCCCGCCCCGCTTTCTGCTGTGGCGCTGTCCTTTAACTTCAACTGTATTGCACGCTGCATAAAGTATTCACTTAACGCGCCTTCGCCTGCGCCGTAATTCCATAGATCAGCTACGCCGCGGGTTATAACGCCAACGGCGGCGGGGCTGTCAACGGTTTCGGCTTTTACGCCCGCGTCCGTCAAAAAGGCTTTCACTTCGTCTATATACAAATTTAAAGCCCCGTCTTGATAGTTGCCCGTAATGCCTAGCCCCGTTTTTACGTCGTCCAAAATTGCCACGCCGTCAGCCCCCTTTCTGCCATTAGCCTAAATTTGCGTTAACCGTAGTTTTACCGCCTGCGACTGCACCGCCTGCGCTGTCAGTTTCGCAAACTGTAATATAAATGCCGTCTTCCGCTTCGATTTCGTCCGAACCGTTCCACGCCGTCCAGCCTGTCAGCTTCTCGCCGTATTCGGGCAATGTGCTATTGTTCAGCTTATAAACTAGCGCGCCGCTGCCGTTGCCGCTAACTTCGATCTTGGTCTTTCCTGTCGTAGTGCCTGCCGTGCTAGTTACTGTAAGCGCGCCCAGCGTCTGCGGTTCTTCGCCTTTATACGCTGCTGTTATCGCGTCAATCACGGCGGCGGTAGTGTCGGCGGTCAGATCGTCCGCCGTTGCTCCGCTTCCCTTGATTGCCGCCCATAGCCTTTTAAGCGCGTTAACGTTTGTATCAGCCATAGTTTGCAACCTCCGTTATATTACTTCTTCTTGATGATATAGCAGCCGCTAGTGTCAAGGATTTTGCCGTCCACGATAACAAGCAGCTTGTTAATCCATTCGTTCGTATCTTCGTCAAAATAGCGCTTAATACCAAATTCCCTATTAGTATTGATTGCATAATCGGACGGGACCCAATAAATGCCGATTACGTCGCCCGCTGTTGCTGTGTCGTAGTCTGCTACTACGTCGGGTTCTACAAGGGTTACAGTTCTGCCGTAGAATGTGCCAGCCGTTGCCGCTTCGCCGATTGTAAGTTCTGTTGCTTCCTTAAAGATCGGGCGATTGTTTGCGTCCTTGATTGTCAGCAGGCAGCCTTCAACGGTCGCGCTGGTAAAGATAAATTCGCCCTGTCCGCGCTTAGCAAGCGGGATTTTTGCAAAAAGCTTCTTTCTCCATGCCGTCCAGTCAGACAGTTCCGCTTCGGTCATTTCAACAACGTTAGTAACGCGGTCGTCTTCGGTAATTCCTAAAAGCTGTCCGCTGCCCGTGCCGCTGATAATGCCCTTATCCATTGCTTCAACATATGCCTCGGTCATAATACGCACGATTTCATTTTCAAAAATATCAAGTGATACAACCTGTGAAAGCAGCGTCTGCGCTACGCGGATTTCGCCGATGTTGTACGAAAATTCGATATAGTCCTTAATATCGCCCGCTTTCTGCTTCTCTGATACTTTGGCTTCGGTTATCCACTTAAAATTAGCTTTAAGCTTGCTGATAGGGAATTTCACGCCGCCCTTAACGTTAAGCTTGCGAACCTTAGAATAGATCTGTCCGTAAACCTTTGAAACGTCCTTGATAAATTCGGTCATGATTGTAGTAGGGATAATAGCGCCAATATCCGCCGCAACTGTTGTGCCAGTATCGCCGCCCGCTCTCAGTTCTGCGGGGATTGCTGTACCCTTCTGTACATAGGCTTTAAATGCCTGTCTGTATTCCATTGTTGCGTAGGGGTCGGCTGCTGCCCTCTGCTGCGGCTGCATCAGTCCGTAGCTAGCAAGGGGATTGCCACCCCTAAACTCTGCACCCGCGGGAATACCGCCGCTTCTGCCCTCGTCGCCGTTTCCGTTGTCGCCGCCGTTTCCGTCGTCGTCGCCGTTTCCGTTGCCGTTGTCGCCCTGCTTGTCAAGCTTTTCAAGCTGCTTCTTGGCTTCTGTGAGTTCGTCAAGTACGGCGTTAAGGGTTTCGCCCAGCGCTCTTACTTTGTCCGCTGTTGTTGCGTCTTTAATCTGCTGTCTGATCTCCTTTGCGCGCTTTTCCTTTGCGGCAATAAGATTTCTAAGATATGTACCAAAATTCATTGTTTTTTCCTCCTTAGATGTTAAATAAATATTCTGCTTTCAGCTTTTCAAGTTTTAACGCTTCCGCAGTATCCACCGCGTGCGCTCCGCGTGCGTTCTCCAACGCTGCGCGTGCGTTAGCGCGTGCGTTAATCTCCGTCGCTTCGTATGCGGGTAACGTCACGGCTGATACTTCAACAACCGTTCCGATAGCCTTAATGTGTCGGGTCGGGTGTTCGCCGTCTAAGCCCTCCCATTCTTCATTGTCAATGGAAAACATAAACGACATACCCGAAATATCGCCGCGCTGCACGGCGCTATATAATGCGCGGGCTTCGGCGTTATTTTCTGTGTCAAGATTAACGCGTATTCCCAGCCCTTCATCATCAACCGATAATTGCATAGTGCTATTTTTGTTGTTTTTGCGGCTGCGCGCTAGCGGTATTCTTGATAGATCGTGATTTACTAAAAATCTAACGTCTTTCAAATCCGTTTTATCTAGCGCGCCACTGCAAATAATCTCGTCAAATTCGCCTAAGTTCGTGCGGCTGTTATATACTATCGGTCTGCCCGTTATAATGCTGCCGCCGTCTTCGTTTTTGTCGGCTCTGACTTCAAAATTATACTGCCGCTGTTCAAGCGGCTTTTTGCCGTTACTCATTGTCGCTATTTTCGCCCCCTGTGTTTCCGTCGTTGCCGACTTGGTATTTATTCGCTATTGACGCGTCAACATAGTTCAGACTTTGCAGCCGCTTCCCTTCCAGTTCGGGCAACGGTCTAAGTCCGAACGCTACGCGCTTTTCGTTTTCATACAGCGCGCCGCTTGCGCCTAACAGATTTACCATTTGCAAGGTTTGATCTGTTGACATGAATATTAAATCTTTTGGATAAAATTGTATTTTGTTCCCGAAAGATTGTTCGCGCTGCGTGAAAAGCCCTTTTGTGAAAGCCTGCGAATAAGCAATAACAAGCGGCTCTATTGTTTTTTGATAAAATGCTTCATACTGTTGCTTTGTGTAATCGCCCGTAAGTATGGGCAGCGGTACGCCGAAATGACGCAGGATTTTTTCGTCAATAAATTTCAGCGTGTCAGCGTCAACAAGCTGGATTTTATTTTGTATCGGCGTAAACTCTCCCGAAATGTCAAGCGGCAAAAATCCGCTTTCGTTATTTTGCAGCTTCTTTTCAAGTTCCTTTAACGCGGCTTCGGTCTTGCCGTCGTCCATAAGCGTTTTATACTTGACAACGCCGTTAATCGCATAGCTTGCTTTCATAGCCTTTGCAACGCCGTTTAATAGCGTATCGTTAAGGCTTAACGTTTTAAGCAATGCCGCGTTATCGGGCTGCCCTGCTTCATTTCCGCCCATATAATCGCTAACAGAATAGCGGTAACGAATGTGTATCACGTCGCTATATTTCAACGTTGTTTCGTAGTTGTTTACAAATCGGAATTTTACATAAAGATCGTTTTTAGCGTCTTGGATAAAATCGACTTGCGCGGGCTGTACTGGATATAGCCCCGTATATCTCCGCTGAAAATTGCCTTTATCGTCCTCCCATGTGTAATAGGTCGGAATAATGAACGAATTGTAATTGAAAAAAAGTTGCCATGTGATTTTTTCCAAAAAGTCCGCGGCGGTCATTATTTCGTTAGGCTGCCGCAAAACTTTTTGAATGTCGCTGTTAACGCTTGTTACGTCCGAACCGCTTTCTATGATCTCGCGTATGTGCTGCGGTCTTAACTTTTTGATTTCCGAAACAATGCAATTAATAGCCTGCTGCACTACGTCCGACGCATATATATTACTACCGAATTGCGAATAAATCGGGGTAAACCCGTTAAGTATATCGGCATACCCTGTTTTATTCACGGTTTTTTTAAATAGCTTATCTTTAAGCCACCCCAATTTTTTCACCGCCTTATTTAATCAGATACAACGCACATAGCCCGCGAACGCTTCGCTTGCTGTGATTACAGCATATCCGCCTTGCACTTCAAGCCCTGCGATTACTCTTTCGTAATTGCTGCCGTTCGCTCTGAATACTGCAACGGGCGTGCCGCTTGCTCCAACGCCGCTATATACGTTGCTTGATAGTTTGATCTGCGTATTGCTGATTATTTCAGCGTTACACATAAATAGGTTCATGCCTTCAAACATTTGCGTATAATCTGCCTGCTGATTTACGGGCTTGAAAATTGTACCGATTGACGGCTTACGAATAATTATGCTTGCGTCGCTGTCTTCTCGGATAAATATTAGCCCGTCAAACTGTGTAATGTTTGTATTTGCCGTGATCGTTACGCTTGTGCCGTCCTCTTTTGCGGGGATTGTAGCCGAACCGCTATAAATCTGCTTAACGCTAACGGGGCTATGTGTCAGCTTCCCGCTAATTTCCAAAAATTGGCGTTAAGGTTTGTGAAAAACGTTTTAAGGCTTTCGCCCAGTTTTAAAACCGTCATACGGGTATTTCCTCCAATCCAACTTTAAAAATTGTCGGCTCGTTAACGGTCAATAGAAAATCACCGTTTGACGCGATCGTAAAACTATTCATAGCACTTTCTAAAAAGTCGTTTGAATAAAGCGTTTTGTAGTAGAACAATTTATCGCCCCCATTATTTCAGCATTTGCATAAACTCAGTACGGCAGCGGCGAAACGTTTCATATAAAATAACTAGCGTTACCGCGCCGTCAATTCGTCTTATGCGTTCTTTTTTCACTAATAGCGCTTTTCCTTTTCGGTCAAGTTCTATTAGTGCGTTTTTTAAGCACCACGCGTCAACCTCGTTTTCGTTATAGTTGATTAACTGATGTTTAAAGTCAGCTTCACATAAATTGATCGCCGTTGAAAGTGTGTCCGCGTTCTGTAAGATCATGATTAGATCTTTGCTTTCGCGTGTCCAACCGTATTCGCCCATTCTGCTTATCCAGTCCGTAGCGAATTTCTGATCGTAGCCGCATTTGAAAAGCTTTATTTTATAGTCTTTGAAAAGGCTGTAAAACCAATCTGCAACTATTGATAAATCAACTTCGTTCCCGTCTGTGATTGTCAATAGCCCCGCCTTAGCCCATTCTTTATATTTTGCGCCCGCTGCCGCGTCGTCCGCGTTTTCTAGCTTGCCTTCGGGTATAAAGTAATGACTATATATGTATTTCGTCTTATCGTCTTTTCGCATAAGCAATATTTTTGCGTTTGTCAAGTCCGTTGTTTCCGCAAGGTCAACCGCTCCCAAACATACGCAGCCGCGAAAATCTTCTAAATCATATACAGCCTTATAGCTGTAATCTTCAATGTTTAGCCAGCTTTCGGCGGCGTTCTGCTTTATGTTAAAATCTTTCGATAGTACGAAAATACGATCTGATTTTGAATTTTTCGCAAGGTCTATTTGTTCTTCAAGATAGCCCCATTTCTTTATAGCGCCTAGCGTCGGATTGCTTTTAACCCATGTCCGCGGGTCTTGCCATATCTCCGCTTCGCTGTCTTGCGTATAAAGCCACGGTAAAAACCTTTCGGCAGCTATTCCCGTATCTTCCCCGCTTATGATTTTTCGGGCTTTTCTTAGCTCCTCGTCTAAATAGCCGTCAACTACAAATCCTTCCGTAGTGATATTTATAAATTTCGGGTTATCTTTAAGGCTCTGCGACTGCTCCATAGATTTCGCTATAACGTTAGTTGTCATTTCGTGTGTTTCGTCAATTATTGCAAAATCTATGTTTCGCCCCTCTTTATTTCGCGTGCGATCTGACAGTTTAAAAATCTTGCTGTTTGATATTTTATTCAAAATAAACCGCTGATTTCTTTTTGTGTCAAGGTCGCGCGGGTCTATTAGCTGCCGCATAGTGTCGATAGCGTCATAGACTATTGACGCTTGATTGTCGTCGTTACTGCTACATACTATATCCGCGCCCGCATTGCCTATAAACAGTTCTGTTTCTGCTAGTCCGCTGCACGTTTCGGATTTCGTATTTTTTCGGGCGATCAGTAGCAGGATTTTTTTAAATCGGTCGATAGAAAATCCTTTTTCTGCGCTTTCCTCGGTCATTTTGAAACTGTAAATAGTTTCTATAAATGCTTTCTGCCATAACATTAAGATCATAGGCTTATTGTAGAAAGGCGATTTTGTCAGCCTTACACAATGTTCCATGAAGTGCATACGCTTTAACGCGTCCGCGGTATCATAAAAGTAACGTTCGTTGCTCATATCGTCCGCAAGCCGCGTTAATTCTTGCCACAATTCACGCCCTACCAGTATTTCACCCGTTTCAATTCGTGCTTTATATTCCAATAGCGCCGAATTATCGGGGGTATATATCTTTTTTTCGTTAATCAGCAAGCGTTTTCACTTTCCGAAAGGCTTCTGAAATATTCCCGTAGCGGGCTGTCTTCGTCTGCGCCGTCTTTTCCTGCTGCACGCAGTAATATTTTGATAGCGTTTAGATATTGCTGCATATATTCTTTATACAGCTTCGCAGCGGGTAATAATTTTTGCTGCGTCGGGTCTTTAGGGTTAATCTTGATCTTTGGTTTTTCCCTCAGATCTGTTAAAACGCCCTCTAAATAAACGACATTTTCAATTACGGGCAAAAGATTTTCGTCTTTGCCAATATATTCAAAAAGTTCAGATCTTCTATTCATTTTTTCACCATTTTTCAAAATCAAAAATCTTGATTTTTCACTTTCTGCGCGAAAGCAGTTCCCCCTAACAGTTCCCTAAATGCTTGGTGCAAAAATTTTCGGGGGGCTATTTTCACGCGGAAAAATTTTCAAACCATTTTTTTATAAAGGTTTTCCAGTCGTTTATATTCCTTCCGTCGTTACATACTTCAATCCGCGACAAACATTCTTCTTCTGTCGCTTCAATAAAGATCGGTCTTGCGCCTAATTCCTTGCATATCCTTTCACGTTCGCTAATCAACGGATAGCCTCCGATAATATAGCAATTAAGCCAGCGCCCGCGCCGATATTTAACGCCCTCTAGCAATGTATCGCGCACGCTGAAAGCTATATCATTTAGACAAGGCGGCTTAATATATCGCTGCTGCCCGCTTATACATTGCCATATATTATCCATGTCTATTATCAAATCACCTCGTTCGGCGATCTCTGAAACATAGGTGTTCTTTCCGCTGCACGGCGCGCCATATATCAGATAAACATTTCTAGGTTTATAGCCTAGCTTGTTATGTATTCTGTTATGGCAAACGTGATGTAATAGCGCTATGTTATCGGGGTTTAACGCTATGCTAGCGTCATTAACATTCTGTTCCGTTAATTCGATCTTGTGATGTCCTATGCAGTCGTATTTCTTCGTTATGGGCTTTCCGCAGTATTCGCATATGATTTCGCCGCGGGCGTTAGTGCGCTGCATTTTTAATACAGCCATAAACTCCGCCCACGCTCTGCCAGTATAGAACCATGATAAATTAGCCATAATATCACCGTCAGAATTTAATTTATGGAATTTATAGAATTATGAAAATCGCGCATATGCGTACATTGTTATCTTTTCGGCTGTATTGCTAAATGAACCGAAATAATTCCATGTTCCATAGCCTAGCAGTTCGTTAATGCTACTTTCGTTCTCGTATCGCTGAAATGAAAAGAAAATGCCGTTAACGGGTATTTGCATAGCCTGTTTAGCGCTCTTAATCTGCATAGCTAGCGAATATCCAACCGTTCCAGCTAATGCAACCCCCGCTAGGCTTCCCGACGGCTGCGCCGTGCTGTCCGTTAGCTTAACGTGTCCGTAGTTTGTCGCCGTACCTATGCCGTATGTTGGCTGATTGCTCGCGTGGTTACTGTCTGCTTTCCCGTCGTATCTTTCGTTTGCTTCGTCTTTGCTAAATACTTCAACTTGGCATTTATCTTCGCAAATTCCGTAAACATTGTTATGTGCCATTATATCACCTCTTACCAGTCGTCGTTTTTAAACATCCCTTTGGCCTTAGCCAACAGTTCAGACGCTTTCAGGCGGTCTTTTAGTGCGTTTCCCGCGTCGCTGAAAACTGCCGTCCAAAATGCCTGAATATCTGATACATCTGCGATAATCTTTTCATCGTCAGTTTCGGCAAGCGTGTTGATATACTTGATATATTCCTGCACATCGCTTCTTGCCAACAATTTATGACTATTGCCCCTAGCGTATGATCTCGAATACCCCGCGGCAATGGCTGATTTTTCAGCATTTCCCGCGCATTCGCCGCAATAATACTTTGCAAACAATTTATACTGCGGTTTAATTTTAGGTTCGGTCATATTATCAACTTCTGTCCGACGTAGATAATATCAGGGTTTTTAATGCCGTTTTTCTTAGTTATTGCAGATACAGTTGTCTTGTACTTAGCCGCTATCGCGCTGAGCGTATCGCCTTTCTTGACGATATATGTTTTCTGCTTCGGTTTCTTATCGGTCTTATTTTCAGACGGGTTCGACGTTTTCTTATATCCGTTCAAGCCCGCTTTCTTTATTGCGGTCGGGTAATCAACATAGCAGTTGTTACAATCAACATTGCCGTTTATACCGTCGATCTTCCCTGCTGACGTATGCTGCCACATTCCAACATCACCCGACCAGTTGAGTTTTGAGCCGTATTCCGCAAGCCATAACGCGTAACGCTTTGCAACGTCCGCAGTAAGCATGGTCTGAGCTGGGCTGCGGCTCATGTAAATTCCCGCGAAATAGCCCGCCTTTTCAAGCTCCTCGCAGAACGCCTTGCACATTGACGAAACGCCGCTGCGTCCTACAAGTGACTTACCCTCAACGTCAAAGTAAATGGGGTATTCAAACTGTTTGCCCTTAATAGCAGCTATACAGCACTTTGCTTCCTGCCGTGCTTCATCGGCAGTCGTCGCGTAGCTGAACCAGTACCCGCCGCAGGGTATGCCGTGCTTCTTGCACTCGCTGTAATTGCGCGCGAAAGTCTTGTC
>OHCX01000342.1_pt1 | contig 19035 bp, 16 predicted proteins | sample 1566841 | NCBI WGS metagenome assembly OHCX01 (sample SAMEA3879513, study PRJEB24766) | human gut metagenome | biome: human-associated habitat; feature: feces | place: USA | collected 1985/1987 | reverse complement strand
TGCCCTCGAAGCTGCCGTCATCGGCGACCATCTCATAGGGAGGGAAGGCGGCGTTGGTGGACATGATCAGCTTGCCGGACTCGACGGTCTTCAGTTCGGCAGCGGCGGTCTCGGCAGCTGTGGTCGCAGCGGCCGTGGTCTCAGCGGCGGTGGCGGCGGGAGCCTCGGTGGCGGTAGTGGTCTTGGTGGTGTTGCTGCTGCCGCAGCCGGCGAACATGGACATGACCATCAGAACGGTCAGCGCAAGTGCAAATACCTTTTTCATAATTTTACTCTCCTTTTCATTTTTGACCTCCCGTAGCTGGGAGGTGATTGATGAGTGCATTATAGCTCGTATTTTATTCATCGTCAATAGGATGAATATACAACAATAAAGAGAAAATAAGGCCGTATGTAATATAAATACTACAAAAACCCGCAAGTTTAACATGTATATGTGAATATTCAGGGAATTCATCCTAAATTATTCCAGCAACTGAGTGTATATTATTCATCATAGATGAATATACAGCCATGCAAAGCCACTGGTTGACGGAGAGGACAGCATCTGGTATAATTTTATGGAAAACATAATCGGGAGGACGCCCTATGAAAACCACCGTGAAGGAACTGGACTACGAAAAAGTCATGGCGCTGCCCCAGTATCCCCATCTGCACCCCATCCGGCCCGGCATTTTCTGGCGCACCCTTGTGCGGGGGCTGTCCATTCTGGGACTGGCCGGAACCCACTTCCATTACACCAGCGAGGGAATGGAGAAGGTCGGTAAGAACGAGCCGTGCCTGATCCTCATGAACCATTCCTGCTTTCTGGATTTGCAGATCGCAAGCGCCATTTTGTATCCCCGACCCTACAATATTATCTGTACATCCGACGGCTTTGTGGGCATGGGCGGCCTGATGGCATGGGCGATGCGCACCATCGGCTGCGTACCCACCCGGAAATTCGTCACCGACCTGACGCTGGTGCAGGATATGGTCTACTGCCTGAAAGACCTGAAAAGCAGCGTTCTCATGTACCCGGAGGCCAGCTATTCCTTCGATGGCACCTGCACGGCGCTGCCCCGGAAAATGGGCGTGCTGCTGAAAAAGCTGGACGTGCCTGTGGTGATGATCGAGACCTTCGGCGCCTTCAGCCGCAACCCGTTGTACAATGAATTGCAGGTGCGCAAGAGCGTTCCTGTTTCGGCGAAGGTGCGATTGCTCTACAGCCGGGAGGATCTGAAGGAGAAATCCGTCAAGGAGCTGTCCGACGGGCTGGACAAAGCCTTCTCTTTCGACCAGTTCCGCTGGCAGAGGGAGAACGGCATTCAGATCACCGACGGTTTCCGGGCGGACGGTCTGGAGCGTATTCTGTATAAATGTCCCCATTGCGGCACGGAGGGGGAGCTGACGGGCAAAGGCACCGGCCTGACCTGCCGCCATTGCGGCAAGCACTGGGAATTGACCCCCATCGGCGACCTTGCGGCGTCGGAAGGGGAGACGGAGTTTTCCCACGTCCCCGACTGGTATCGCTGGGAGCGGGAGCAGGTGCGCCGGGAGCTTGAGGACGGAACATACAAGCTGGACATCGACGTGGACATTGCCATGATGGTGGATTTCAAGGCCATTTATAAGGTAGGGCAGGGGCATCTGACCCACGACCGGGATGGCTTCACCCTCACCGGCTGCGGCGGGAAGCTCCGCTACACCCAGAAGCCCACGGCCTCCTACGGCCTGTACGCCGATTACTACTGGTACGAGATCGCGGACACCATCTGCATCGGCGACAACCGGTGCCTCTACTACTGCTTCCCCAAGGCTGGTTACCCGGTGGCGAAGACCCGTCTGGCGGCGGAGGAGCTGTACAAGCTCTGCAAGACCCGGGCGCTGGCAAAATAAGCATGAAAAATCCCCGACCTTGGTTGACCAGACCAAGTCGGGGATTTTCAGAGAAAAAGAGAGGTAAGAAAATGAAAAAGAAAATTATCATTGAGTACGCTTTCATTATATCCGGGGGCTATTAAAAAAATAAGTGCGCAAATATTAAATAAGTATTAAGCACGTAAAAATGAGACGGTGAAATTTGTGCAGAATGCCAAATGTGAATTTTTTGTAGCATTGCTGTCACGACCCTTGACATTTTTTCAAATTGGGGTATAGTAAAGACAAATGAATTAGCACTCTAATGATGAGAGTGCTAAAGCGAAAGGAAGGTAAAGTAGATGAACTTCAATAACTATACCCAAAAATCGATTGAGGCCGTCCAGAGCGCGCAGCAGCTGGCGGTTCAGAATTCTCATCAGCAGATGGAGCAGGTGCATCTGCTTCTGGCATTGCTGCGGCAGGAGGGCGGTCTGACCCCTCAGCTGCTGAAAAAGATGGACGTTACGGTGGAAAGTCTGGAAGCGGCGGCGGAGGCCGAGTTGCGGAAGATTCCCGGCGTGCGGACAAGTCAGGCCATGGACAGCTTTTATGTCAGCGCCGACGTGCAGGCCGCGTTCAATGCGGCGGAGCAGCAGGCGCAGACCATGAAGGACGAGTATGTGTCTGTGGAGCATCTGTTCCTTGGACTTCTGGAAACTGCCCGGGGCGGCGTGAAGGAGCTGTTCAAGACTTATCAGATTACAAAGGAGCGTGTTCTGAAGGCTTTGCAGGAAGTCCGGGGCAATCAGCGTGTCACCACCGACAACCCGGAGGGAACCTACGACGCGCTGGAAAAGTACGGCACCGATCTGGTCAAGCGGGCAAGAGAGCAGAAGATGGATCCGGTGATCGGCCGGGATGAGGAAATCCGGAACGTTATCCGCATTCTGTCCCGGAAGACGAAGAACAACCCTGTCCTGATCGGCGAACCCGGCGTGGGCAAAACCGCCATTGCCGAGGGACTTGCCCAGCGAATCGTGAAGAAGGATGTCCCCAAACAGCTGCAGGACAAGACCATTTTCTCCCTGGATATGGGCGCGCTGATTGCGGGCGCCAAGTACCGGGGCGAGTTTGAGGAACGGCTGAAAGCCGTGCTGAACGAGGTGAAGAAGTCCGAGGGCAAGATCATCCTGTTCATCGATGAGCTGCACACCATTGTGGGCGCAGGAAAAACCGAGGGCAGCATGGATGCGGGCAACCTGCTGAAGCCCATGCTGGCTCGGGGCGAGCTGCACTGCATCGGTGCGACGACGCTGGACGAGTACCGCCAGTATATTGAAAAGGATAAAGCCCTTGAACGTCGTTTCCAGCCGGTTATGGTTGATGAACCGACAGTTGAAGATACCATTGCTATTCTGCGTGGCCTGAAAGAGCGCTACGAGGTGTTCCACGGCGTGAAGATCGCGGACTCCGCCATCATCGCCGCCGCGACCCTGTCCCATCGGTATATCACTGACCGGTTCCTGCCCGACAAGGCCATCGATCTGATCGACGAAGCCTGCGCCCAGATCCGGACGGAAATGGACTCCATGCCTACTGAGCTGGACGCGGTGTCCCGGAAGATCATCCAGATGGAGATCGAGGAGGCCGCTCTGAAGAAGGAGGAGGACGCTCTGAGCCAGAGCCGCTTGAAGGATCTGGAAAAGGAGCTTGCCGAATTGCAGGATAAGTTCCGCAGCATGAAGGCAAAGTGGGAGAACGAGAAGAACGCCATTGGCAAGGTGCAGACCCTGCGCGAGCAGATCGAGCAGACCAATGCCGCCATTGAGAAAGCCCAGCGCGAGTACGACCTGAACAAGGCCGCCGAGCTGAAGTACGGCAAGCTGCCTCAGCTGCAAAAGCAGCTGGCCGAAGAGGAAAAGGTTGCTGCCGCCAAGAAGGAGGACAGCCTGCTGCGTGACCGCGTGACCGATGAGGAGATCGCCCGCATCGTGGCACGCTGGACCGGCATCCCGGTAGAGAAGCTGGTGGAGGGCGAGCGCGAGAAGCTGCTGCATCTGGACGATGTGCTGCACCAGCGGGTCATTGGTCAGGATGAGGCTGTGACCAAGGTAAGCGAAGCCATTCTGCGCAGCCGCGCCGGTATTGCCAACCCCAACCGCCCCATCGGCAGCTTCCTGTTCCTCGGCCCCACCGGCGTGGGCAAGACCGAGCTGGCCAAGGCACTGGCACAGGCACTGTTTGACGACGAGCGCAACATGGTGCGTATCGATATGACCGAATATATGGAGAAGTTCAGCGTCAGCCGTCTGATCGGCGCGCCTCCGGGATATGTCGGTTATGAAGAGGGCGGCCAGCTGACCGAGGCTGTGCGCCGCAAACCTTACAGCGTGGTGCTGTTCGATGAGGTGGAAAAAGCTCACCCCGATGTGTTCAACATCCTGCTGCAGGTGCTGGACGATGGCCGCATCACGGATAGTCAGGGCCGCACCGTGGACTTCAAGAACACGGTCATCATCCTGACCTCCAACCTTGGCAGTGACATCATCCTGAACGATCTGGAGCAGCGCCGTGCGCAGGGCTCCAACGAGCTGAGCGAGGATGCAAAGCACCAGATCGACCTGTTGCTCAAGAGCAAGTTCCGTCCCGAATTTTTGAACCGTCTGGACGAAATCGTCTACTACAAGAGCCTGACCAAGGACGAAATGCGCAAGATCGTGGATCTGCAGCTGCAGGATCTGCGTAACCGCATGGAGGAGGGCAAGCACCTCAAGCTGGAGGTCACCACCGCCGCCAAGGACTTCATCATTGATTCTGCCTACGACAGCGTCTATGGTGCACGTCCCATCAAGCGCTTCATCCAGAGCCGCGTGGAGACCCTGATCGCCAAGGCCATCATCAAGGGCGGTTATGCCGAGGGCAACACCCTGACGGTGGATTATGACGGCAGCGCATTGGTTCTGCGTTAAAATTTACCGGTTTTGTACATGGAGTACAGCCCAAACGCTTGCACCCGTGTGCAGAATATGTTATTATAGAAAATAACATTGATGTGCTTTTCATCGTGGAAATGGCAACGATGGAAAGCACATTTTTGTATACGGAAAAGCCCGCTTGGCACGGTTGAAGCACAATAAAAATACAACGGGCAAATAAAACTAAATTTAAAACAGAAAGTTGAGTGTGATTCCCCTTTTTATGGACGATGGCAGTATGACGCTCTGGGTAGCGCTGGTAGTATTGGTGGTATTCTCCGCCTTTTTCTCCGCATCCGAGACCGCATTTTCTTCCCTGAATCAGATCCGCCTGAAAAGCCGCGCCGAGGACGGCGATACCTCTGCCGCCCGGGTGCTGGCAATGGCTGAAAAATACGATAAGCTGCTTTCCACCATCCTCATCGGAAACAATATCGTGAACATTGCCGCAGCTTCGATCGGCACCATCATTTTTACCAAGATGCTGGGTGCAGAGCGGGGCGCTACGGTGTCCACCATGGTGCTGACCGTGGTGGTGCTGATCTTTGGCGAGGTGACCCCCAAGAGCCTTGCCAAGGAGATGCCGGAAACGGTGGCCACCGCAGTTGCGCCGGCGCTCAGCCTGCTGATGCTGGTGTTTACCCCGCTGACATGGCTGTTCAGCCAGTGGAAGCGCTTTCTGGGGCACTTTGTCCACAGCACCGAGGAGGACACCATCACTGAGGGCGAGCTGATGACCATGGTCAGCGAAGCCGAGAATGACGGCGAACTGACCGACCGGGAAAGTGAGCTGATCCGCAGCGCCATCGAATTTGATGACGTGGAGGTGGAAGAGATCCTGACCCCCCGCGTGGATGTGATCGCGGTGGAGGACGATATGCCGCTGGAAGAGGTGGCACAGACCTTTGCGGAATCCGGCTACTCCCGTCTGCCGGTGTACCACGACACCATTGATAACATCATTGGTGTGGTACATGAAAAGGACTTCTACATGGCACGCCTGAAAAAGGAGACCAAGCTGGAGGATCTGGTCAAGCCCACCCTCTACACCACCGGCTCCACCCAGATCTCCCAGCTGCTGCGCACCCTGCGTGAGCAGCACCATCACATGGCTGTGGTGGTGGACGAGTACGGCGGCACCGAGGGCATCATCACGCTGGAAGACATTCTGGAGGAGCTGGTAGGCGAGATCTGGGATGAGCACGACGAGGTGACCGAGGACTTCCGCAAGCAGTCGGACGGCAGTTGGATCGTGCTGGGCAGCGCCGGTGTGGACGACCTGTACGAGCGGCTGGGTCTGCCGGAGGACGAGGATATCGACTCCAACACGGTAAACGGTCTGGTGCAGGAAAAGACCTGCCGCCTGCCCAAGGTAGGCGACCGCTTTACGCTGGGCAGCTACGACGGCGTGGTCACCCGCACCGCCAAGCGCCGCGTGACCGAGGTGCGTCTGACCCCGGCGGAAAAGCCTGACACCAAAAAGGACGAAGAGGAAAAAGGCCACTTTGGCAGAATGACCTCTAAATAAAACACTGACCGGCTGCTGCACAAAACGTGCGGCAGCCGGTTTTTTTCGTTACGACCCCTCCCGTGAAAATGCGTTTGGAGCGCTCCGCGGAGCGCATTTAAAATCGTCTAATTTGCCTATAAAAAAATCCCCCCGGCGAGCAGCGCCGGGGGGATTTTTTTCAGGATTTACTTAGGCTGGCGGCCAATATAGGCCAGAATGCCGCCATCGGCGTAGAGGATCTGGCCGTTCACGAAGTCGGATGCGTGGCTGGCAAGGAACACGCAGGGACCAACCATGTCCTCCGGGTCACCCCAGCGGCCTGCGGGGGTCTTGGCAACGATGAAGCTGTCAAAGGGATGACGGCTGCCGTCCGGCTGACGCTCACGCAGGGGAGCGGTCTGGGCGGTGGCAATGTAGCCGGGACCCATGCCGTTGCACTGGATGTTGTACTCGCCGTACTCAGAGGCGATGTTCTTGGTCAGCATCTTCAACGCACCCTTGGCGGCAGCGTAGGCAGAGACGGTCTCGCGGCCCAGCTCGCTCATCATGGAGCAGATGTTGATGATCTTGCCCTCGCGCTTTTCCATCATGTCGGGCAGTACGGCCTTAGAGCAGTTGAAGGCACCGCCTACATGGACGTCGATCACCCGCATAAAGTCGGCGTGGCTCATCTCGATCATGGGCACGCGCTTCATCAGACCGGCGTTGTTCACCAGAATGTCCACCGGGCCGACCTCGGCCTTGATCTTTGCCACCATGGCGTTTACGGCGTCCTCGTCGGAAACGTCTGCCACATAGCCGTGGGCGTCGATGCCGGCAGCCTTGTAGGCGGCCATGCCCTTTTCTAAGCTGGCCTCAGAGGAGCAGTTGAAGCAGATGACGGCGCCGCACTTGGCCATGCCCTCTGCGATGGAAAAACCGATGCCGTGGGCACCGCCGGTGATCAGGGCTACCTTGCCCTGCAGGTTGAATGCAGACAGATCCATGAGGTTCTCCTTTTTCACAGTATCCAAGTTAATTTTTTAGCAAAACGCCCCGTGCCGGTTTCCCGGTACGGGGCGTTTGATTGGTGCTTTTTAGCGCAGGTCAGTGGTAGCGATGTTGTCCATGTCGTCAAACTCCATGTTCTCGCCGCCCATTGCCCAGATAAACGTATAGTTCGAGGTGCCTACGCCGCTGTGAATGCTCCAGGAGGGGCTGATGACAGCATCCTCGTTGTGCATCACGATGTGGCGGGTCTGGGTAGGCTCGCCGCACATATGGAACACCACCTGCCCCTCGGGCAGTTCAAAGTAGGTATAGATCTCCATGCGCCGCTCGTGGGTGTGGCTGGGCATCGTGTTCCAGTTGGAACCCGGTGCCAGCTCGGTCATACCCATGCTCAGCTGGCAGGTCTTCAGCACATCCGGGTGGATGAACTGGTTGATGGTGCGCTTGTTGCAGGTGTCCACGCTGCCCAGCGGGCGGTGGTTTGCATCAGCCATCTTGATCAGACGGGTCTGGTAAGCGCAGTGTGCCGGAGCAGAGACCATGTAGAACTTGGCGGGATGCTCCAGGTCGGCGGAAGCAAAGGTGACTTCCTTGGTGCCCTGCGTAATGTACAGGCAGTCCTTATAGCCCAGCTCGTACTTTACGCCGTCGGCCACCACGATACCGGTGGAATCCTTGCCGATGTTGAACATGCCGATCTCGCGGCGCTCCAGGAAGTAGTGGGTGCCGAAGTTGGCCCAGATGTCGATGCCCTTGTCGATGGACACGGTCTCGTGCACCGGCATACAGCCCAGCGTGACCATGCGGTCCACATGGCTGTAAACGGCCACCACTTCATCTGCCTTGTACAGGCCGGTGATGAGCATCTCGTCGCGCATCTCCTCGGTGGTGTAGCGCTTGAAGTCTTTCTGGTTGCAGGAATAACGGATATCCATAGCGGATCTCCCTTCCTGCTTAGCGCTGGATACGGCCGGAACCGTCGCCGCCGGCCAGCTTCTCGACCTCGGACACGGTCATCATGTTGTAGTCGCCCTCAATGGAGTGCTTCAGAGCGGAAGCTGCAACTGCGAACTCCACAGCCTCCTGAGTGCTCTTGCCGGTCAGCAGGCTGTAGATCAGGCCGCCGCCGAAGGAGTCGCCGCCGCCAACGCGGTCGATGATGTGCAGGTCGTACTTCTTGGAGAAGCAGTACTCGTTGGAAGCAACGTCGTACAGCATAGCGCTCCAGCCGTTGTCGAATGCGCTGTGGCTCTCACGCAGGGTGATAGCGACCTTCTCGAAGTGGAACTTGTCAGCCAGCTGCTTGGCAACGCTCTTGTAGCCCTCAGCGTTCAGCTTGCCGCCGTAGATATCGGTAGCCTCGGCCTCGATGCCGAACACGTCCTTTGCGTCCTCCTCGTTGGAGATGCAAACGTCAACGTACTGGCACAGATCGGTCATGGCAGCGCGGGCCTGCTCACGGGTCCACAGCTTGCCGCGGTAGTTCAGGTCGCAGCTGATCTTCACGCCGTGAGCCTTAGCAGCCTTGCAGGCCTCGCGGCAGATCTCGACAACGTTCTCGCCCAGAGCCGGGGTGATGCCGGTGAAGTGGAACCAATCCACGCCCTCGAAGATCTTATCCCAATCAAAGTCGGAGGGCTGAGCCAGCTGGATGGCGCTGTTGGCACGGTCGTAGATGCAGACGGAACCACGCTGAGAAGCGCCCTTCTCGTTGTAGTAGATGCCCACACGGTCACCACCGCGGGTGATCATGCTGGTATCAACGCCGTAGCGGCGCAGGCTGTTGACTGCGGCCTGACCGATGGCGTGTGCGGGCAGCTTGGTGACGAAGGCTGCGTCCAGACCGTAGTTGGCCAGAGAAACAGCAACGTTAGCCTCGCCGCCGCCGAAGCTGAACTCCAGGCTGTTAGCCTGAACGAAACGCTCGTAGTTGAAGGGCTGCAGACGGACCATCAGTTCGCCAAAAGTAACGACTTTCATTGGTTATTCTCCTTTATATCAGGTGTTTCATCATCCCGCCGCAGGGCATACCCGCTGCGGCGGGGCTTTTACGGGTAAAAGGGGACAGGCGCTTATGCCTGCACCAGATGGAAGGCAAAGCCGGCGATCTCGTCTGCCATGTAGCAGGCAACGGTCTTGCCGTTCTTCACGTTCTTGCTGTCCAGATCGAACTTCACGCCGCGCTGAGACAGGTGGTAGATGGCGCGGTCCACGTTGTTGCAGCCGATGGCGATGTGGCCATTGGTGCCGCGGCCGGGCTTCTTCATGATCTCGAACTCCTTGTTGCCGACAAAGATGCTGGAGTTGCCGGGAGCGACCTTCATGTTCAGCATAGCGCCGATCAGGTTAGCCACCTTCATGGCCTCCTCCTCGTTGTCGGTGTTGATGCCGACGTGCAGCAGCTTCAGGCCCAGCATGGTGTCAACAGCTTCCTTGCTCTGTGCGGTGATCTTTGCCCAGTCGCCGGCCTTGATCACATCGCTCTTGCACATCCAGGTGCCGCCCACGGCAAAGATCTGGTCATAGCCCAGATAATCGTTGACGTTCTTGGCGTTGACACCGCCGGTGCACATCCAGCGAGCGCCCTTCAGGGCAGCGCCGATGTTCTTCAGCATGCCCACGCCGCCGTTTGCCTCAGCGGGGAAGAACTTCAGAGCCTCGCAGCCCATGTTCATAGCCTGCTGCATCTCGCCTGCGGAGCAGGTGCCGGGCATCATGATGCCGCCCTTGTCGATGACGTGCTTGCAGACCTCGGGGTCGAAGCCGGGAGCAACGATGAAGGAAGCACCGGCAGCCATAGCACGGTCGGCCTGCTCGCAGGTCAGAACGGTGCCGGCACCCAGCAGCATCTCGGGCATCTCCTCGTGGATCTTGCGGATGCACTCCTCAGCACATGCGGTGCGGAAGGTGACCTCAGCTGCGGGCAGACCGCCCTCAGCCAGAGCCTTGCACAGGGGCAGGGCCTCATCAACGCTGTTGAAAGCGATAACAGGGATAATGCCGATCTGATAGACCTTTTCTACGATGGGATTCATAACGCATTTCTCCTTTTATATTTGAACTCTCTCGGTGCGTCGGGTTTGCTCCAGTGGGCGCAATACCCCCATACGCGCTTATAGTACTAGTATAAACGAACAGCCCGTCTTTGGTAATACTCAACAAGCACAATGTTTTGCATAAGAGCTTGTATACATTGCACAAAAATGACGAATGACCCGAAAAATCGGGGCAAATGCCGGTAAAAATGCTGGAAAATTGCTGCAAAAACTGGATCAGATGCCAAGGGCTTCCAGTATCTCGGCCACGCCGTCGTGGTCGCAGTCGGCTTTGCTGACAAGGTGCGCCAGTGCCCGGATCTCCGGCATGCCGTTGGCCATTACAGCGGCTACCCCGGCCTTTTGCAGCATGGCGCGGTCGTTCTCACTGTCGCCCACCGCAAGGGTGCATTCGTGGGGGACGCCCAGCCGGTCGGCCAGTGCGCGCAGCGCCTCACCCTTGTCCACACCGGCGGCGGTCACCTCCACGTTTTTCGGCGACCCCTGTACGATCTCTACGCCCGGGACGGCGCGGAAGCGGGGCAAGGCAGCCGTAGCCTGCTGCGGGGTTTCAAAAAACACGCAGAGCTTTTCAATGGCAAAGGCGTTGCGGCTCATCCACTCGGCTGCGTCCCGCAGAATGGTAAAGCGGCCATCGTTGGGTTGGCGCGCTTCGGTGCCGTCATTCTTTGCTGCCCGGGCAGCGGCCAGCGCTATGCTGCGGGCATCGGTGCAGGCGTATCCGTCCGAGAAAATGCGCAGGTCGGCGTGGTAGCTCTCGCAGACGGCAAAGGCTTCGCGGGCAGTCTCCACCGGCATCAGGCTGTGCAGCAGGCAGACCGGGGTGCTGGTGCGGTGCTCTTTTGCGTTGGAATAGCGGCTGTACACTGCGCCCACGGGGTCGCTGCCCAAATCCCACACGGCGGCACCGTTGCAGGTGATGACGTAGCGGATGCCGGGCAGCTGCGCCACCTCCGGCGGCAGACTGGCCAGCGGACGGCCGGTGGCGGGCACGATGTACACGCCTTTATCCACAGCAGCTTGCAGAGCGGCGCGGGTGCGGGGGGTGACGTGCCCCTCGCGGTTCAGCAGGGTACCGTCCAGATCCAGCGCGACCAGACGGATGGCGGGAAATTCTTGTGACATGACGTACTCCTTTTATAAATAAGATGCAGCTTGTTTTTATTGTATCGCAGGGAAAACATTTGCGCAAGTGGACGGAATGTGCTATAATAACACGTCAATTCACATAAAAAATAGGAGAAACGACATGAAACTTAGCCAACTGCGCAGCCGGTGCCGCCCGCATTTGTGGTACCAGCTGTACTGGGTGGTGTACCTGATCTGGTTCTTCTGGCTGGACCTCACCGTCACCGCCCCCAAATATATCCTGCACAGCCCGCTGGACGATCTGATCCCCTTCAACGAGTGGTTCGTGCTCCCCTATTGCAGCTGGTTCCTGCTGCTGGCGGGGGTGACGGCGGCACTGTGGTGGTGCGATACCGCCACCTACGATAAGCTTTGCCTGACCATGTTTTCCGGCATGACCTTCTGCCTGATCGTGTACATGATCCTGCCCAACGGGCTGGAACTGCGTCCTGCCGTGGAGACTCTTGGCCGGGATAATCCGGCGCTGCGGATCATGCAGCTGCTGTGGAAGGCGGACGCCGCCGTGAACGTCTGCCCCTCCATCCACTGCCAAAGCTCCGCCTGCATGGCAATGGCCTTCAGCCACAGCAAGCTGGCAGAGGGCAAGCCTCTGCGCAAGGTGCTGGCATGGGCGTGGGCGGCGCTGATCTGCCTGTCCACCGTGTTCACCAAGCAGCACTCGGTCATTGACGTGGCCTGCGGCTTGGCGGTGGCTTTTGTGTGGCTGCCGGTGGTGTACCGCCCGGCGCGGGCACTTCATTGAACAAAATAGCAAAAAATTGCCCTTGATTTTCGGTTGCTCCTGCTATTGACAGTTGCCCGGCAGTTGGGTAATATGGTCATATACTAGTATATCACCAACTGACCCCGAAGGGAGAACACTGCAATGGCATCTTTGAGTGCGAGGGAACAGGCGTATCAGACCATCCGAAGCCGGATCATCACCATGGAGCTGAAGCCCGGCGACCCCCTGAACGACAGGGAACTTGCGGAGCAGATGGGCATCAGCCGCACCCCCATGCGGGAGGCGCTGATCATGCTCAACATTGCCCACATGGTGGACATCAAGCCGCAAAGCGGTACCCATGTGGCGCCCATCGACCTGAAGCGGATGGAGCTGGAGCAGTTTGCCCGCTTCACCCTTGAAAAAGAGATTTTGAACCGGGTGCGCGGCCGCTTGACAGACCAGCAGGAGCAGGAGTACCGGCAGATCATCGAGAACTACCGCTTACTGGAAGCCGACCTGACCCAGCCGAACCGGGAGACCCGCCTGTTGGAACTGGACAACCAGTTCCACCGCAAGGCCTTTGAGATCACCGGTATGGAGGCGCATTTTGACCATATGCTGAGTGAGCTGCAGCATGTGGAGCGCATCCGCAAGTTCAGCTTGCAGACCAACGAGAACAAGTCCGTCTGCGCCGCCCACACCCGCATTCTGGAAATGGTGCTGCACGGCACCGCCGATGAACTGGGCGAGGCGCTGGAAAGCCACCTGAACCGCTATAAGCTTTCGGTGGAGCAGGCCCGCAGTGTCCACCCGGAGTATTTCACCGAGGGGTGAAAAGAAAATGTAAAAAGCCCGCCGGCAGAGCAGTGCATCGCTGTCTGTCGGCGGGCTTTCTGTTAAGCAGCGGGGAAAAAGGTTAGCTCTGCTTGCCGGCCTCAGCCTTCATGGCGTTGTAGCCGATGAGCACGGTCCAGACGTAGGCGCAGGTCTTGGGGATCATCAGCATACCGATCATGGGGTTTACGTCTGCCCACAGCACCACGGGGATATAGAAGCCGAAGCTCAGCACGATGGTCAGCCACATCCAGCGGAAAGCCTTGTCGTTGTTCTGCTTGGCGCTGCGGTAGAACAGCACGATGATCAGCAGACCTAGCAGGGCAAAGGGCACATTGCGCAGGATGCCCCATGTCAGCGGGGTGTGGTTGGTGAGCCACCGGTTCTGCGGCATCATGCACAGCACAACGCGCACAGCGGACAGGGCGTACACCGCGGCGGTCACGTTCTTCTGCCCCTCGATCTGGTAGCGCTTGCGCCAGACGTAGTACAGCAGCACATAGAACACGGTCATGGTCACAGAGGTGATCCACTTGCCCAGACCCAGCGGCACGGCGTAGTTTTCCAGACCGGTGGTGCACAGTGCCAGTGCGCGGGGCACCAGATGGAAGGAGTCGCCCGCGCCCAGTACAACGGCCATCAGACCGAACAGGCGGAACTGGGTGCCAGCCTTGCTGCCGCGGATCATGCGGATGCCCACCGTGAGCACGGTGACCAGATAGAAGATGTCGAAAACAGTTTCAATAACAGCTCTCATACGTTTTTCTCCTTTATTTGTTTTGATTGCAGTTTTTTTGATTTTATAGCGAACCGGCGCGGCAGAGCCGTACCGGAAGCATCGAAGGGAAAAGGGCTTGCAGTAGTATGGTCTGCAGGGGGCAGAAACCAAATTGAACTATGTTCACATTGGGGCTTAAAAAACTCCCACAAGGCTTGTGGGATGTTTTTTTGCTTAATAAATGGTCCTGCGCACGATCTCCAGCACCGCAGAGGGGTCGAAGCTCTGCTGCACCACTGCGGACAGCATCAGGGAGAACAGGATGCCCGCAAACTGTTCCGGGGTGAACTGCTCGGTAAAAGCACCCGGACGGATCTTGGCATCGTGGCGCAGCACGTTGCACAAGGCGTCCAGAATGTGCTGCCATGTCTGCCGCATCTGCTGCTTGCCGTCGGCAGTGTCCTGCTGCACAAAGCCCAGCGCGTGGTGGGTGAAGAAGCCGGGATATTGCTGACAGCCGTATTCCATCTGCCGGTACATCCACCGGATACAGGACAGGGTGTCCTGAAACACGGCTTCGTCCTCCGGGTGGTGGAAGATGTCGTTCCAGATGCTTTCCACGGCCGCGCTTACCAGCTCGGTCTTGGAGCCAAAGTAGTTGTAGATGCAGCCCACAGAGACCCCGCAGGCGGCCGCGACCGCACGGATGTTGACCGCTGCCCAGCCGTTCTGCTGGATCAGCTCCCGGCTGGTTTTCAGGATGTCCGCCTTGGATGTTGCCATTGGATTCATACACTCACCCTCCAACATGAACACTGTTCATGTTGTACAGTATACAGCGGCGGTGGGCTGTTGTCAAGGGAAAAATAAAATTTTTTGCAGCTCTATTTCGCCGTCTGCACAGCGGCAGGAAACGAAAGCTGTATATATGCAACCTGTTTCATGTTCCTGCCACCTAAAATGTGCCAAATTCATGTCAAAATGGTAACAGTTCTTGTTTCATCGTTGATTTTTGACGAAAAAAGCTTGCTTTTTTTGTCAATGTGCGTATAATAAGAGAACATCAGGCCAACCAAGGCAGTTGGTATGCTGCCGTAGGCCTGACACCAACAAAAGAAGAAAAAGGAGATAATCCCTATGAAGCTCAAGACTGTTGCAATTGCCGCTGCCGCTCTGGCACTGGCTGTCGGCATGACCGCCTGCGGCGGCGCTGCCTCTACCGCTGCATCCTCCACCGCATCCTCTGCTGCTGCCTCTTCCGAGGCTGCTTCCTCCGAGGCTGCTTCCTCCGAGGCTGCTTCCTCCGAGGCTGCTTCCTCTGAGGCTGAGGCCACTTCTGCCGAGTACACCGTGTACAACACCACCGGCAGCAAGGTGACTGAGCTGTACCTGTACGATGCAGGCTCTGAGGACAAGGGCGAGAACCTGGCAGGCGAGGGTCTGGCTGACGGCGAGAGTATCGTCATCACCCGCGATGTCGAGGCTGACAAGCAGGCTGACGTTGTCTACGTTCTGGAGTTCACCACCGAGGACGGCAACACCCAGAGCTTTGACACCCTGCACTACGAGGTGGCTCCCATCTCTCTGAAGAGCGTGGACGCCGCTGCCGGTGCTACCGCTATTGCTTTCGAGGCTCCCCAGAAGTAAGAGCAAACCCTTACATCCGCAAACAGAAAAAGGCTGCTGCACCGTGCGTGCAGCAGCCTTTTTTGTATAAAATCATATCACATCCGGAACCCACGGAAGCCCCAGCCGCCGCAGCAGCAGTTGCACAGCAGGTTCAGCAAAATCATGCTCCAGCACCAGCGCAAAAGCCCGCCGGGCTGGGCGTAGGTGGTCTGGGTGCGGTAGGTCTGGCCGGGGTTCTGCATCCGGCGCAGGTGCATCTGGTACTCGGTGTTGTTCGGGTCCAGCTGCACGGCGCGGCGGGCATCCTGCAGGGCGTCCACGCTTTTGCCCAGCCCCTGATTGGCCAGCGAAGAGAGGTAATACCACCGCGCATTGCGGCCGGTCATGCCGTCCAGCACCCGGCGCGCTTCGGCGTAGCGGCCATTGGCCACAAAATTGCGGGCGGCCTGCATCTCCGGGGTGTCGGTGCCGGAGGCGCTGGGCCCGGCCTGCTGATAGCCGCCAAAGCCAAAACCGAAGCCAAAGGGGTCGAAGCCCTCAAACCCGTCAAAGCCATCAAAGCCGGTGTAACCGTAGTTCTGCTGACCATAGCTCTGCCGGTTGTAGCCCTGTTGCTGATAGCCGCCGTAGGGGTTGCCGCCCATCTGGGGGCCGGTATCGCCCTTGGTAATGGCATCGTAGGCGGCCTGCACTTCCTTGAAGTGCTCCTCAGCCGTGGGGTCGTTGGGGTTCAAATCCGGGTGCCAGCGTTTGCACTTGGCGCGGTATGCTTTTTTGATCTCGTCGTCGCTTGCGCCGCGCTGAACGCCCAGCACCTCATAGGGATCTCTCATGCTCGGTATACTTCCTCACTCATTATACTGACGGTACAGCACCGCTGCACCGCATCCGTTTTATTTTACCGGAACATCGGCACAAAATCAAGATGCATCGGGCTTTCCGGTGCGTTTTGCGTTTTTGCAGTTGTATTTCAGCCACACGCCGGAATACAGGATGTTGCGCAGCAGGTCCGCGTCCTCCACGCAGGGCAGACGCTCAAAGTTCTGCGCACAGCGTGCCAGCAGCAGCTCAAAGATGTCCAGCATCTCTTCCTCATAGTCCGGGTGGGTGCTCAGCTCCCGCAGGGGATTGTATGCGCCCCGGCGCTTGTCGCGGGGCAGGTCGTCGTAGGCGTCCAGCAGGTAGATGAACTTGCCCAGATGAAAGCCGATGCTGCGCAGCTCCGGTGCCCAGCGATCCTGCCGGTAGTCGAACAGCTCTGCCATCAGAGCACCGAAGCAGCCGGACACCGCGTCAAGGTCAGTGCTGCCGGCGGCCTCGTACTCGGCAAGCTTAGCAAGACAAGCGCGGATAGCATTGCACTGACGCGGCCAGCGCTGGGCAGCCTCGGCGGTACTGTTGTCCAGCAGGGTGCTGTACCCCAGTGCCAGCAGGTTATGGTCATCCTGCCATTTGTCCTGTGCGTTATAGTAGTGCAGCGCTACGCTCAGGTCGGCACAGTAGTCGGTAGGGTCGGCGCTGCGCCAAAGTACACCGTGTACCGGGTGGATGGGGCAGCGGCTGATGCCGCTGCCTGCGGGGGTCTCGCCCTCGTACAGGCTGCACAGCAGGATATTTAAAAAGGTCAGGTCATAACTCAGGCTGAACCGTCCCCGCAGCCCATGCAGAGCATCGATGCGGCGGCACAGCCCGCAGTAGGCTGAGCGGTAGCGGCTCTGCGCCTCGGGGCTGAGGCCGGCCCGATCCGGGATCACATATCCGAACATGGCGGCTCAGCTCTTTTTGATGAACTGGGTGCCGCAGCGGGGGCAGGAGATCTGGATGCGGCCGCGTCCCCGGGGCACCCGCAGCTTCTGGCGGCACTGGGGGCAGCGGTAGTAGTGGTACAGCTTGCGGTTGGCCCACTGCTCCTTCAGGCTGCGGAACTTGTTATTGAACCGGTCCTTCAGGCTGTAAAAGCGATAGTTCTCCTCGGTGCGCTTGGAGATGTTGCGGCTCAGGCTGCGGTAGTAGCACAGGATCAGCAGTGCCGCGCCCAGCCATGTGAACAGGGAAACGCGGGTGAGCAGTGATACCAGCAGCATCACGATGGAGCTCATGCTCAAAAACTGGTTCAGGCCATCGGTGCCGTAGCGCCCGATCATGAATTGACGGAATTTTTCTCTCATAGGTTTTCGCATCCTCTTCTCTGGGGCTTTACACACGGAAACGCAGGGCAGCAGCGCCGCCCTGCGGAATACTTTGTGCTTCTAGGATATCAGCCAACCATGATAAAATTTTGAACAGACTGCAAATCTATCATGAAAGGACGAAAATTAAACGTTTTGCTCCTCCCGGCTGCGCACGGTGAGCACCGCCTCCGTGTCCAGTGCGCCCTCCATGCGGCAGTGCAGCACGGCGCGTCCGGCCTCGCCGGTGGTGGCAAGGTAGGTGCCCGCCATGCCGCCCCGCAGGGGCACTACGCTGGGACCCAGAATTTTCAGCGGCCCCTCCACGGACAGGCAGACGGCCTCGCCGCAGTAGGGCAGCAGGTTGCCGTTCTGGTCGATGGCGCGCAGGCTGACTGCGGCGCAGTCCCATGTGGGGCCATCGGTCAGCAGGGGATTGTGCACGGTGCATTCCAGTCGGACGCTCTGCACCGGCTCCCGCACCACGGTGCGCACGGCGCGGCCATGCCATACCGCCTCGAACCGGTACACCGGCGCGGAACTGCCCAGCACACCGATGTATTTGTAGTACATCCGCAGCAGCTCGCTCCAGCTCAGCCGCAGCGAGAGCATCCGCGCCCGGGACAGGGGCGAAGGCTCCATGGCGTCCCGGCGCAGCTCGTTCAGGATGGCAGCTACCTGCAAGGCAGAAGCATGGTCCATCCCCTCATACTTTTCCAGCAGGGAGCCCACAAAATCGTTGATCTCGATGGGCGGGTGGGGCAGGGCGGCAAAGCGTCCCCGGCGGTCGGGGCCAAACTCGGCCACAAAGTCGTTGCCGCGGTACAGCCGCACGCTCTCGGCGTTGGTGAACACCCAGCAGGCGGCTGCTGCGCCGCCGGGCAGGTCGCCCAGCGTCATGGCAGAGGAGACCTCCAGCACGATGTCGGAGGGTGCGCGGGGCGTTTTCTGGCTGGCATAAACGGCGGCAGAAAGTTTCGGGTTGCGGAACAGGTCCATCACACCGTGGTAGCAGATGCGGTCGCCGCTGCCAAACTCCCGGTGGGTGTTGTAGTCGGTCATGCACCAGCCAAAGCTGCCTGCCACGCCCGGCTGGGCGATACTGTCGTTCAGCACGGCGGCGTGGTGCAGCGCCTGCACCAGACGGTGAGGTTCATCGTCAAAGGGCTTGGCGGGGAAGTTCTGTCCGCCGAACGCGCTGATAAGGTAGCCCTTGCGGGTGTCGGGAGTCACGGCGGCGCGGTTCTCGCAGCCCGCGCCGCGCCCGGCGTAGGAATAATCGTTGTAGGCGTAAACGTCCTCCAGCAGCTGGCTTTTGCGGGTGCTGCGGGTGCCCGCCGTGGGGCGGGTGGGGTCCAGCCGGTGGATGGCTTCGTTGGTGCGCTTATAAAAGGCCTCGTTGTCGGGGCTGCCGCTGATGCGGGCACCCCACAAAAAGATGCTGGGATGGTTGCGGTA
>OHCX01000338.1_pt1 | contig 19281 bp, 17 predicted proteins | sample 1566841 | NCBI WGS metagenome assembly OHCX01 (sample SAMEA3879513, study PRJEB24766) | human gut metagenome | biome: human-associated habitat; feature: feces | place: USA | collected 1985/1987 | reverse complement strand
GGCGATCTGGCACGTTCGGAAGAAGATATTATGAGCTATATCTGCTATCCGGATCAGACTATGAAATTCCTGGAAGCCCGCAAGGCACAGGAGGAGAACGAGGCCGTTTATACCATTGAGGCGATGTAAGGAGGAACAGCTATGCCATTAAATGTGATGAGTGCATCAGATATGGGCATTGGCGAAGCAGGTCTGACCGCGATTTTCGGTTATTGTGTCGTATTCGTCGGACTGCTCCTGTTGATGGTCGTACTGTATATCATGGGTGCTGTGTTCAAGTCGAAAGCAAAGAAAGCGGAAGCACTGAAGGCTGCGGAACAGGCTGCTGCTCCGGCAGAAGCACCGGCAGCTGAACCGGAAAAACCCCTTGCTCCCGGTTCTGCCGGTCACGTCAAGCGGTTTGACGTTCCGGATAAGGAAGCCGCTATGATTATGGCAATTGTTGCCGATCAGCTGAAAAAGCCCTTGAACGAACTGCACTTCGTTTCCATTAAGGAGGTCAAAGAGGATGAAGTATAAAGTTACGCTGAACCAGAAAGTTTATGAAGTAGAAGTAGAAGCAGGAAAGGCTGTTCTGCTGGACGAATATGAGGCTTGTGCACCGGCTCCGGCTGCTGCTCCTGCCGCTCCCGCTGGTGCTGCCGGTGCTGTTGCTGTTAAGGCTCCCATGCCCGGCAACATTCTGGATGTCAAGGTCGCTGCCGGTGCTTCTGTCAAGGCCGGCGACGTGCTGGTCATCCTCGAGGCCATGAAGATGGAGAACGAGATCGTTGCTCCGCAGGATGGCACCGTGGCTTCCATCAACGTGAACAAGGGCGATACCGTCAACTCCGGTGACGTTCTGGTTTCCATGAACTAAGGAAGAGGTGACAACCATGGCAAAAAAGCCGATCAAGGTGACCGAGGTCGTCCTGCGTGATGCGCACCAGTCTTTGCTGGCTACCCGTATGACCATGGACGAGATGCGCCCCATCCTGCCCGAAATGGACAAGATCAACTACTTCTCCGTGGAGTGCTGGGGCGGCGCTACGTTCGACAGCTGCATCCGCTTCCTGGACGAGGATCCTTGGGAGCGTCTGCGCATCCTGCGCAAGGAGCTGCCGCACCAGAAGCTGCAGATGCTGTTCCGCGGCCAGAATATGCTGGGCTACCGTCCCTACGCAGATGACGCTGTGGAGTACTTTGTACAGAAGTCTGTTGCCAACGGCATCGACGTCATCCGCATCTTCGACGCTCTGAACGACCCCCGCAACCTGCAGACTGCCATCAAGGCAGCCAACAAGGAAGGCGCTCATGTGCAGGGCTGCATCAGCTACACCCTGAGCCCTGTGCACAACAACGAGTACTTTGCAGCCTACGCCAAGACTTTGGAGGAGATGGGCGCAAACTCCATCTGCATCAAGGATATGGCCGGTCTGCTCACTCCCTATACCTGCTATGATCTGGTCAAGAAGCTGAAGGAGACTGTCAGCATCCCTGTGGACATCCACAGCCACTACACCGCAGGTCTGGCTTCCATGTCCATCCTCAAGGGCATCGAGGCAGGAGCCGATATCATCGATACCGCCATGAGCCCCCTGAGCCTTGGTACCAGCCACATGCCCACTGAGAGCCTGGTGGCTGCCCTGCAGGGCACCGATTACGACACCGGTCTGGACCTGAAGCAGCTGAATGTCGTGCGCGCATACTTTGCAAAGCTGCGTGAGAAGTACATCGCCAACGGCCAGATCAGCCCCAAGAGCCTGGGCGTGGACGCCAACACCCTGCTGTATCAGGTGCCGGGCGGCATGTTCTCCAACATGCTCAAGCAGCTGAAGGATGCCGGCAAGGAAGACAAGCTGGACGAAGTGCTGGCCGAGATTCCCCGCGTCCGTGAGGATGCAGGTTATCCGCCGCTGGTCACCCCCACCAGCCAGATCGTTGGCACGCAGGCTGTGTTCAACGTCATCATGGGCGAGCGCTACAAGATGGTCACCAAGGAGTTCAAGGGTCTGGTCCACGGCGACTACGGCAAGACTCCCGCTCCCATCAAGCCCGAGTTCACCAAGAAGATCCTTGGCGACGAGCAGCCCATTACCTGCCGCTTTGCCGACACGCTGGCGCCCGAGATGGACAAGCTGAAGGCCGAAGCTGCCAAGTGGGCAACGCAGGAAGAGGACGTGCTGACCTACGCAATGTTCCCGCAGGTCGCTCCCAAGTTCTTCGATAAGCGCAATGCCAAAAAGCAGGGCGTGGACGGCGATCATGTGGACTACACCAACCAGTCTCATCCTGTCTGATAAATAAATCCCTTTCAAGGCTGCTGCACAAAATGCTGTGCAGCAGCCTTTTTTGCGTATCCGGCAAAGGCACAAGACGTACTCTGTCGGGTAATCCCGGAAAAACTTCTGCTTACACATTGACTTGCCGCCCAATACCTTTTATAATGTTTGGTATAGCCGTACAATACAACAAATGATGTGGAGGAAAATGCTATGCGAAGCATCCCGGAGCAGCGCATTGCTGAGTTTCAGGAGCAGGACTATCAACTGTATTTTGGCATTTCAAAGCTGGAATTTGACCGGATGCTCAAGGCTCTGCATGAGGCTTACCGTCAGGAGCATAAGCGCAAGACCCGCTTTACCAAGATCTCCATGATGGATAAACTCATCCTGACCCTGATCTATCGCTACGAGTACCGCACGATGGAAAGCATTGCCAAGGAATACGAGGTTTCTCTGGATACCATTGCCGACAACATCCATTGGGTGGAGCGCACGCTGCTCAATGCAGATATCCTGCAAACCAGTGTGACCTGCGTTTATAAGACGAACTGATGTTATGACCCTGCGTGAAAACGCGGGGTTATATTTTTTACAAGGGGAAAGCTTCTGGAAAAGCGGTAACTGCCGCAGCCATGTTGTTTTGGCTGCGCAGCAGTAAAAATGAAAACTGTGTTTTTTGCACGGATGCAGTCTGCACCTTGAATTTTTCAGAAAAGAATAGTAAAATGATGCTATATGTATCGTAACATGGGCTTGTGTGCCCAAAGCGGATACCTATACAGAAAAACCGAAGTTAAACCGCAAAAGAATAGGAGCTAGTATGATCTTAAGCATGACCGGTTTCGGCAGGGGGACTGCCGTGCTCAATGGCCGCGAGATCACTGTGGAACTGCGCAGCGTGAACTCCCGCTATTTCGAGTATTCCTCCCGCATCCCGCGCACCTGCAGTTCTCTGGACAGCCGCCTGAAAAAGCAGCTCAACCAGCGGATCTCCCGCGGCAAGGTAGAGCTTAGCATGACCGTCCAGAACGTGGACGCAGCGGATACCGTGGTCGCCGTCAACATGGAACTTGCCCGCAGCTATCAGCAGGCCATGCGGGATTTGTCCGAGCAGCTGGGGGTCAAAAATGATGTGTCCACTGCCGTTCTGACCCACTTCCCGGATGTGCTGACCACCCGCCACGCCGATGTGGACGAGGAGCAGCTGTGGCAGGATGTGTCTGCCGTTACCGCGCAGGCGCTGGATCGCTTTGTGGAGATGCGCGCCGCCGAGGGTGCCAAGATGAAGGCAGACGTGGAAAGCCGTCTTGTGTTTCTGGAACAGTGCGTCGGCAAAGTGGAGAGCCTGAGTGCAGGCCGGGTGGAAAACTACACCAACCGCCTGTACGAAAAGCTCAAGGTCATCCTGCAGGATCGTGACATTGATGATGCCCGGGTGCTGACCGAAGCCGCCATTTTTGGCGATAAGACCGCCGTGGATGAAGAAACTGTCCGTCTGCGCAGCCACATTGCACAGTACCGCGATATCCTGCAGCTGGACGAGCCCGTGGGCCGCAAGCTGGACTTCCTGACGCAAGAGCTGAACCGCGAGACCAATACCATTGGCTCCAAGTGTCAGGATCTGGATATCACCCGTATTGTGGTGGATATGAAGGCGGAGATCGAAAAAATCCGCGAGCAGATCCAGAATCTGGAATAATATGTTGTGGAGGAGCCTATGAAACTCATCAACATCGGCTTTGGCAATATGGTCAGTGCGGGGCGCGTGGTGGCAGTCGTCAGCCCGGACTCCGCACCGGTCAAACGTCTGGTGAAGGAAGCACGCGAGCGCGGGATGCTGATTGATGCCTCTTACGGCCGCAGCACCCGAGCTGTGCTTATCATGGACTCCGATCATGTTGTGCTGTCTGCCCTTCAGCCCGAAACGGTGGCAAGCCGCGCCGCCGGGCAGGAGGGTAGAGCATCAATGGAGGAAGAAACATCTCATGGCGAATGATAAATTTCTGTTTGTAGTTTCCGGCGCAGCCGGCACCGGCAAGGACAGCGTGGTCAGGGCACTGCGCGAGGCACACCCCGAAATCGAAAAGACCGTCTCTGCCACCACACGCGCCCCGCGCCCCGGCGAGCAGGAGGGTGTGGACTACTACTACCGCACCCGCGAGCAGTTCCAGCAGCTGCTGGAAAACGATCAGGTGGTGGAGCACAACTTCTATAACGGCAACTACTACGGCACCCTGAAGTCTGAGGTGGAAAAGCGGCTGGAGGCTGGTAAGGTGGTCGTGCTGGTCATTGACGTGCACGGCGCTGCCAATATCCGCCGGATGTTCCCGGGCGCTACCACCGTGTTCCTGCTGCCGCCCTCTGTGGAGGAGCTGGAGCATCGCCTGCGCGGCCGCGGCACCGAGACTGAGGAAAGCATTCAGGAGCGTCTCGCCACCGCCCGGCAGGAGCTGGCCGAGCAGGATAAGTTTACCGTAAAGCTGGTCAACAACCAGATCGAGCCCTGCGCTGCAGAGCTTTATCAGGTCATCTGCCAGCGTGCCGGGCTGCAGGAGTGAAAAATCAAGCGTTGAAGGAGTTGGACGAATGCCCAAAACGGTAGGCGTTGCCGTCAGCAATGCGACCTTCCATTTTGATAAGCTGTATACCTACGCCGTTCTGCCGGAGCACCAGAATGTGGTGCGTCTGGGCAGCATGGTACTGGTACCCTTCGGCAAGGGTAGCCGCGCCCGCATGGGTGTGGTACTGGCCTGCGATGCCGAGCCGGAGCACTCCAAGCTGAAATATCTGTTTGACGTAGCCCCGGCTTCGGCCTGCTTGACCCCGGAGCTGCTGCGGCTGGTGTATTTTTTAAAGGAACGCACCTTCTGCACCTACTACGAGGCCGTCAAGGCAGTCATTCCGTACGGTGCGCAGTACAAGCCCGCCGTGGCGGCAGACGGTGTGACCCCGGTGCTGCAAAAGCAGCTTACCCGTCACACCGAAAATGCCTATAAGCTTGTGGGCACTCTGCCGCAAAAGCCAAAGCCTACGGCAAAGCAGCTGGCGGCGGTGGCGCTGCTGAGCGGCGGTCCCCGCACCCTGAACGAGTTGGAAGATAAGGGCATCAGCCGCGCCGTGCTGGATAACCTGTGCACCAAGGGTGTGCTGGAATGCAGCAAGGTGAATAAGTCCATCGACCTGTACGCCTCCATCCCGCTGCGTAACGACCCCATCACCCTCACAGAGCAGCAGCAGGCCGCTTACGACACGCTGCTGCCTAAGCTAGAAGATACCGCACCCCATTCGGCGCTGTTGTACGGTGTTACCGGCAGCGGCAAGACGCTGGTGTTTTTAAAGTTGATCTCCCGCTGTCTGGAACTTGGCCGCAAGGCGCTGGTGCTGGTGCCGGAGATCAGCCTGACCCCGCAGATGATCCTGCGACTCAAGGGACAGTTCGGCCGCCGCGTGGCGGTGCAGCACTCCGCGCTCAACCACACCGAGCGTCTGCTGCAATGGCAGATGATTCAGGACGGCGGTGCAGATATCGTGGTCGGCACCCGCAGCGCAGTGTTTTCGCCGTTGGAAAACATCGGCCTTATCATCATTGACGAGGAGCAGGAGCACACCTACCGGTCGGAATCCGCACCACGCTACTCTGCCCACGAGGTCGCCCGGCAGCGTGCCGCCGAAAACGGCGCCCTGCTGCTTCTGGCCAGTGCCACCCCCAGCACCGAGAGCTTCTACGCTGCACAGAACGGACGCACCCAGCTGGTGCGCCTGACCAAGCGCTACGGCGGCAACCCGCTGCCCAGCGTGCAGATCGTGGATATGCGGGCAGAGCTGGCAGCAGGCAATCCCCGCGAGATCAGCCTTGCGCTGGAGGATGCCATCCGCCGCAATCTTGAGGCAGAAAAGCAGACTATCCTTCTACTCAACCGCCGGGGCTACCAGACCATTGCCCAGTGCGAGGACTGCCGCGAGGTGCTCAAGTGCCCCAAGTGCAGCGTGCCCATGGTGTACCACAAATCAGCACATAAGGTGCTGTGCCACTACTGCGGCTCCCAGCAAGAGCCGCCGCCCACCCTTTGCCCGGCCTGCGGCGGCAAGCTGCAGTACCGAGGCTTTGGCACCCAGAAGGCCGAGGAGGAGCTGGCAAAGCTCTTCCCGGAGGCGCGGGTGCTGCGCATGGATCAAGACTCTACCGCCGCCAAGGACGCCCACGAAAAGTTGCTTGCCAAATTCGCAGCGCATGAATATGACATCATGGTGGGCACCCAGATGGTGGCGAAAGGTCTGGATTTCGAGGACGTGACCCTTGTGGGCGTGCTGGGCATTGATTCGCTGCTGTTTGCGCAGGGCTTCCGGGCATACGAGAACGTGTTCAGCCTGATCACACAGGTGGTGGGACGCAGCGGCCGCGCAAAAGAGCCCGGCTTTGCCATCATCCAGACCACCGACCCGGACAACCCGGTGCTCACCCTTGCCGCTGCACAGGATTACGACGCTTTCTATGATCAGGAGATCGCCTACCGCAAGCTTGGCTTGTATCCGCCCTTCTGCGGGCTGTGCGTCATCGGCTTTGCCGGTGCAAAGGAGAACGAGGTGGCGCGTGCCGCTGCCCGTTTCTCGGCGCTTTTAGGGCAGCAGGCGGCCAAGCAGCCGGATCTGCCCCTGCGCATTCTGGGTCCTACGCCCGGCAGCATTGAAAAGATCAACGATACCTACCGCTATAAGCTTACCGTTAAGTGCCGCAACGACCGCCGTTTCCGCGACCTTGTGCGCAGCACGCTGGCACTGTATGAAAAAGAAAAACTGCCGTCCAAGGCATCGGTCGTGGTAGACCTGCACTCGGACGGAGACATCTGATAAAACTGGAGGTACCATTATGGCTATCCGTAATATTGTTAAAGAAGGCGACCCCATCCTGAACAAGGTCTGCCGCCCTGTGACCAATTTTGACGACCGTCTGGCTACGTTGCTGGACGATATGCGCGAGACTATGATCGCCGCCGACGGCGTGGGTCTGGCCGGCCCGCAGGTGGGCATACTGCGCCGCCTGTTCGTGGTGTGGGACACCACCGACGCCCCGGAGGAGATCCCCGAGGATTACGAGTACAAGTTCATTGATTTCGTCAACCCCGAGATCCTTGCTGTTTCTGAGGAGGAAGAGACCGCCTACGAGGGCTGCCTGTCCTTCCCGGGGCACAACGGCGCTGTGACCCGCCCGGTTGCCGTCAAGGTGCGTGCGCAGGATCGCAACGGCGAATGGTTCGAGCTGGAAGCTGACGGTCTGCTGGGCCGCTGCATCCAGCACGAGAACGACCATCTGGATGGCATCACCATTATGGAGTCCAGCGAGTACTTCTATGAGGATACCGAGGAAGGCAAAAAGGCCGCCCGCGAAGCGAAAGGAAACAACTGATGCGCATTTTGTTCATGGGCACGCCGGATATTGCCGCCGAGTGCCTGAAAGCCCTGTATGCCGCCGGGCATGATATCTGTGCCGTGTACACCCGGCGGGATAAGCCCGTCGGCCGCAAGCAGGTGCTCACCGCACCGCCGGTCAAGGAGGTTGCGCTGGCGCACGGCACGCCTGTGTTCCAGCCCCGCACCCTGCGGGACGGCAGCGAGGATGACACTATCCACGCCCTTGCCCCGGAGCTGATCGTTGTGGTGGCTTATGGCTGCATCCTGCCGAAGTCCGTGCTGGAAATGCCCCGCTATGGCTGCATCAACCTGCACGTTTCGCTGCTGCCGAAATATCGCGGCAGCGCCCCGGTGCAGTGGTCGGTGCTGAACGGTGACGCTGAGACTGGTGTTTCCATCATGCAGATGGACGAGGGGCTGGATACCGGCGATGTGCTGTACTGCAAAAAGATTGCCATCGACCCCGAGGAGACCAGCGGTGAATTGTTCGACCGCGTTACCGCTGTGGGTGCCGAAGCTCTGTGTGAAACGATTCCTCAGATCGCTGCCGGTACTCTGACGGCTGTGCCGCAACAGCACGAGAATGCTACCCTTGCCCCCATGCTGAACAAGGAGATGGCAGAGTTCCACCTGACCGACACTGCCGTCCATATCCACAACTGGGTGCGCGGCATGAACCCTTGGCCGGGTGCATGGTTCATCACCTCCGGCGGCAAAAAGCTCAAGGTGATGTCCAGCCGCGTGGCCGCTGCTCATGGCGAAGCCCCCGGCACGGTGCTGGCCACAAAGCCCCTGACCGTAGCCTGCAGCGAGGGGGCTATCCAGCTGCTGGAGGTCGTGCCGGAGGGCAAAAAGCCTATGGACGGCACTGCCTTTGCAGCGGGTCTGCGTCTGAAAACGGGGGATAGCCTCTGATGGCCGCAAATCCGCGTGCGGCAGCAGTTGCCGCACTGGTACGGCAGGAGCAGGACGGCTTTTCCAATCTGGTGCTGGACGCAGAAATCAAGCGCCAGAATCTGGAAGGCCGGGATAAGGCTTTTGCAAGTGCCATTTTCTACACTGTGCTGGAGCATCGCGGCACGCTGGACTATATTCTTGAGCAGTTTCTGCCCAAGGGTCTGGCAAAGCTGGATGCACCCGTGCGGGAAATCTTACGCGCTGCACTGGCACAGGCTCGCTATATGCAGGTTCCTGTCTCTGCTGCGGTGAACGAGGCAGTCAAGCTGACCCGCACCTTTAAAAAATCCAGCGCCTCCGGCCTTGTCAATGCCGTGCTGCGCAAGGCTTGCGGCTATGATCTGGACGCTGCCGTTTTTACGGACGAGATCCAGCGCCTGATGGTTTTAGGCTCTGCCGGGCGGGATGTGGCGGAATTCCTCCACAAAAATTACCCGGATGAAGCACTGGGCATCCTGACCTATCAGGCCGATGGCGGTTTGACCAGTCTGCGTGCAAACCCCCTCAAGGCCAGCGCTGCACAGCTGTGCGCGCTGCTTACAGAGCAGGGCGCAGCAGAGGTGCGGCAGGGTATTGTGCCCGGCAGCGTGCTGGCACGATTTGCCGGCAGTCCGGCAGACAACGAACTGTTCCGGCAGGGCTACTACCATGTGGAGGGACAGGCCAGCCAGCTGGCAGCCCTTTGCGTGGGCGCAGCCCCCGGCGAGACGGTGCTGGACCTGTGCGCTGCCCCCGGCGGTAAGACCATTCTGCTGGCCGAGCAGATGCAGGGTACAGGAGAGCTGTACAGCTGCGATGCAGCAGAGAACCGTGTGGGGCTGATCCGCACTGCGGTAGACCGCATGGGCTTTACCGGGGTGCATACCCTTTGTAACGATGCCACCAAACCGAACCCCGCACTGCCCATGGCAGACCGTATCCTGACGGATGTGCCTTGCAGCGGCTTGGGCATTCTGGCAAAAAAGCCGGATCTGCGCTATAAAAAGCTGGAAGCTGACCGGCAGGCAGAACTGCTTGCCACACAGGCGGCAATTCTGGATACCGCTGCGGCGCTGCTCAAGGCGGGCGGACGGCTGGTCTACTCCACCTGCACCATCGACCCGGCAGAAAATCAGCAGCAGATCGCAGCCTTTTTGCAGCGCCACCCGGAATTTGCGGTCTGCGCACCGGATGTACCGCTGCCCGCCGGAATGACGGCAGGGGAGCATGGTTGCCTTTCGGTGCCCACCCGCACCGGCATGGACGGCTTTTTCCTGTGCGTGTTGCAAAAAGCCGCCGCAACGCAATAACCACGACCTTTGTGGGTCGTATCCTCTTATAGGAGAACAGAATGGAACAAAAACGCTGTATTTCTTCTCTGACGCTGGCAGAATTGACTGCTGAACTGAAAGCTCTGGGGCAGCCGGGTTTCCGGGCAAAGCAGATCTTCCACTGGGTGCACCAGAAGCTGGTCACCGAGTTTTCTGCCATGACCGACCAGCCCAAGACCCTGCTGGCAAAGCTGGAAGAAACCTTTTATATCGCTGCACCGCAGATCGAGCGCCGTCAGGAAGCAAAGGACGGCACCGTGAAGTATCTGCTGCGCATGGCTGACGGCAACTGCATCGAGACCGTTGTCATGCGTTACCACTACGGCAATACCGTGTGCGTATCCACACAGGTGGGCTGCCGCATGGGCTGCCGGTTCTGCGCCTCCACACAGGCGGGGCGGGTGCGCAACCTTGAAGCAGGCGAGATCTGCTCCGAGATCTACACTGCCCAGAAAGATATCGGCGAGCGCATCTCCCATATCGTGCTCATGGGCATCGGCGAGCCGCTGGATAACTTTGACGAAGTGATGCGCTTTTTGGAGAATATCACCTCGCCCGAGGGCGTCAATATCGGCATGCGCAACATCAGCCTTTCCACCTGCGGCCTTGTGCCCAAGATCGACCAGCTGGCGGAAAAAAAACTGCAGCTCACCCTTTCCATCTCGCTGCACGCACCCACCAACCAGATCCGCAGCAGTATGATGCCGGTCAACGATGCCTACCCGGTGGAGCAGCTGATCCAGACCGTGCGCCGGTATCAGGAGACCACCGGCCGCCGGGTCAGCTTTGAATATTCCATGGTGCGCGGTGTCAATGATTCTGATGTCTGCGCAAAGCAGCTGGCAGACCTGATCCGGGGCATGGGTGCTCATGTAAATCTGATCCCCATCAATCCGGTGGACGGCAGTCCGTATTCCGCCACGGACGCGGCCAATGTGCGCCGGTTCCAGCAAAAGCTTGAAAGTCTTGGCGTAAACGCTACGGTGCGCCGCCGCCTTGGCAGTGAGATCAGTGCCGCCTGCGGCCAGTTGCGCCGCGACGAAATGAACGGCAAGGCATAAACAGAGGGAGAAACCTATGAAACTTGCAGGAAAAACGGACGTGGGGCGCGTCCGGCAGGACAATCAGGATGATTACCGTGCCGGGGAACTGCCCGGCGATGCAGCATGGGCGCTGGTATGCGATGGCATGGGCGGCGCACGCGGCGGGCGGGAAGCCTCGCAGTGTGCGTGCAGCGTCATCGAGCGCTGCTTTCAGGAGCAGTACAGCCAGTGCATCCCCGGCGAAGAGGAGACTTTTCTGAAAAAGGCGCTGCTCAGTGCCAACCGCTATGTGTTCCAGAAGGCACTGCGGGAGGAGTCTCTGGCCGGTATGGGCACCACCGCCGTCTGCGCTTTGGTGCGCGGCGGCAAGGCCTATCTGAGCCACGCGGGCGATTCCCGCGCCTACCTGTACCGGGACGGTAAGCTGGCGCAGCTGACCCACGACCACTCCTATGTGCAGGAGCTTGTGGATTGCGGCACCATCACGCAGGAGCAGGCAGAGCATCACCCGCAGAAAAACATCATCACCCGGGCGCTGGGCGTGGATTACCGGCTGGAGCCGGAGTTCACCACAGTAGCGCTGCAGGCAGGGGATGTTCTGTTGCTGTGCACGGACGGCCTGACCAATGCCGTACCCACAGAGCAGCTGGAGCAACTGCTGCGCAGCGGGTCTTTTTACGATCTGCCGGACGTTCTGATCCGTACTGCCAACGAAAACGGCGGCCCGGATAACATTACCGCCCTGCTGGTGGGAGTAGAGCCGATGGAGGTGCGCCATGGATAACCTGATCGGTAAAAGACTGGACGGTCTGTACGAGGTGCAGGAGCTGATCGGCTCCGGCGGCATGGCCAACGTGTATAAGGCGGTCATGCGGGGACAGAACGGCCCTGTGCCCGCCGGGACTGTGGTGGCCGTCAAGGTGCTGCGGCGGGAGTATATGCACGACCCGGATCTTGTGCGCCGCTTTAAAAACGAATCCAAGGCCATCTCACTGCTGAATCACCCCAATATCGTTAAGGTGTACGATGTCTCGGTCAACGACCATCTGCAGTATATTGTTATGGAATATGTGGACGGCATGACCCTGCGGGAGTACCTCAACGAGCGGGGCGGCAAGCTTTCCAGCCGGGAGACCGTGCACTTCATCTCCCAGATCCTCAAGGCGCTGGAGCATGCCCACGCCAACGGCGTCGTGCACCGGGATATCAAGCCCCAGAATATTATGCTGCTGGATAACGGCCAGCTGCGCATGATGGACTTCGGTATCGCCCGCATTTCCCGGGCAGATAACCAGATGCTGGCCGGCAAGGCAATGGGCAGCGTGCATTATATCAGCCCGGAGCAGGCAAAAGGAGACGAGACCGACCGCACCAGCGACATCTACTCTGTGGGCGTCATGATGTACGAGATGCTTTCCGGACATCTGCCCTTTGATGCCGATGACGTGGTTGAGGTTGCCATCAAGCAGATCTCGGACGAGCCCCGCTCGCTGCACGAACTGGCACCGGAAGTGCCCTATGCGCTGGTGGAGATCACCGAAAAGGCTATGGCAAAGCTCCCCCAGAACCGTTACCCTTCGGCACGGGCGATGCTGGAAGCACTGGACACCTATGTGCAGAACCCCTCCGTGCTGTTTGAATATCAGTATATTACAGAAGAAGCGCCCGAAAAGGTGGTGAAACGTACCATGAACCAGAACCGCGCGATCCGTCAGAACGAACAGCCCGCACCCCGCAAAAAAGGCAAGGGAAAACCGGGCAAAAAACGCCGCACTGTCTTTTTGCCGGCCTTGTTCGGCATCACCATTGCCTTTGCACTGGCCTGCATGGCACTGTGCTGGATGATCCTGAACGACTCCTCCAACCTGATGAACAACAAGGCCGATGTCACCCTTGGAGACTATATCGGCATGACCAAGGATCAGGCCATGGCCACGGATCAAATCGCATCCGGCCAGATCTCCCCGGAGTGGGAAGAAGAGTACAACAGCAACTATGCGGCCGGTTATATCTATAAGCAGTCGCCGGTATCCGGCCGCACCGTCCGCGAGGGACAAAGCGTGACTTTGACCGTTAGTCTGGGCACCCAGTATGTCACCGTGCCGGACCTGACCAACTATGTGCAGACCGATGCCGAACAGCAGCTCAAGGCACTGGGCGTTTCGGTGCTGGTCACGCAGGCTGTGGATACCTCGGTGGCTTCCGGTGCGGTCATCCGCACCGACCCTGCCGCCGGTACGCAGGTGGCGGCAGGCTCTACGGTCATCCTCTATATCAGTCGTCCGCAGGTGTCCACCACCACCAAGGTGCCCTCGCTTACCGGCATGAGCGTGGATGATGCTCGCACCCTGCTGGTGCAGAACCATCTGGGGCTTGGCAGCCAGAGTGAAGAATACAGCGACCAGCCAGCAGGTACGGTGCTCAGCCAGAGCCCTGCGGCAGGTACTACCGCAAAGCTGAACAGCCGCGTAAATGTTGTGGTCAGCGCGGGCGCTGCACCGGTACAGGAACCGGAGCAGCCGGGTGGCGATGGCACTACTTCCGGCACCACGGGCGAAGGTTCTACCGGCGGTGAGAGCACCGGCGGCAGCAGCGAGCCGAGCTCCAGCAGCAGCTCCACAGGCGGCGGTATTCTGGACTGGTGGTCCTCGCTGTTGGGCTGACGGAGGATATGCATGAACGGTTATATCGTAAAAGGCATTGGCGGCTTTTACTATGTAAAAACGCCGGATGGCATCGTGGAGTGCAAACCCCGCGGCATCTTCCGCAAGCAGAAGATCACCCCCGTGGCAGGGGATGAGGTGACGCTGGAGACCGAGAATGGCGCAGCGGTCATTGCGCAGATCGCGCCACGCAAAAACGTTTTTGTGCGCCCGCCGGTGGCAAATCTGGATGTGCTGTTTCTTGTGGCAAGCACCACCCAGCCTACCCCCAGTACGCTGGTTCTGGATAAGCTTTCGGCCATTGCGGTGGATAAGGGCGTACAGCCGGTGGTGGTGTGTACCAAAAGCGACCTTGCCGAGGCGGATTTTCTGGCAAACGCCTATGCAAAGTCCACTCTGCCGTTTATCCGCATCGACTACGAAAGCGGTGCAGGTCTGGACGAAGTAAAGCAGTGGATCAACAGCAGATTGTGCGCTTTCTGCGGCAACTCCGGTGTGGGTAAATCCACCCTGTTGAACGCATTGCTGCCGGACGCTGCCCGCGAGACCAGCGCCATCAGCCAGAAGTTGGGACGCGGCCGCCACACAACCCGTGAGGTGACCATCTTTGAAGCCTACGGCGGACGCATTGCCGACACGCCGGGCTTTGCCAGCCTGGAGGCGAATCGTGCCGGGTTCATCCCCAAGGAGAATCTGGAGCACGCCTTCCCGGAGTTCGGGCCTTATCTGGGGCAGTGCCAGTTTACCGGCTGCTCCCACCGCAGCGAAAAAGGCTGTGCTGTGCGGGCTGCGCTGGCAGAGGGCAAACTTTCCCAGACCCGGTACGACAGCTACTGCGCCATGTACGACGAGGTAAAGGATGTCAAGGACTGGCAGCGCCCGAAAGTGTAAAACGGAAGGAAGAATGAATGAGATGTCCCGTTGTGTGATCCTTTCCGCCTGCCCGGTGCAGCCGGAACTCAAACGCCTGTTGCGCAGTGATGATTTTATCATTGCCTGCGATGCGGGCTACCGCAACTGCGAACGGCTGGGCTGCAAGCCGGATATCATTGTAGGCGATTTTGATTCCGCTCCCTGTCCGCAGCAGAATGCGGACGATATCGTCGTTTTACCCCACGTCAAGGACGACACCGATACCGAGTATGCCGCAAAGCTCGCGGCGCAAAAGGGCTTTGACGAGGTGCTTTTGCTGGGCGCACTGGGCGGCAAGCGGGTGGAGCACACCCTTGCAAACCTGTGCACCGGCCTTGGGCTGGAGCAGCGCGGCATCCGCGCTGCCTTGCAGGACGAGCGCTCCCGCATCACCTTTGTGCTGCCGGGCGAGAGCCGCCGCTATCCCAAGGAGGAGTTCTTCTACTTCTCCGCCTTCCCCATGGAGGGACGCGCCGAGGGCGTGTATGAAAAAGGCTCCTTCTATGAGTTAGAGGATGCCGTGCTCACAGCAGGCTATCCGCTGGGCGTGAGCAACGAATATGCCGAAGGATCGGACTGCATCACCATCAGCACACGGCAGGGCGCGCTTGTGGTGGTGGAGACCATCGCAGATTAAACCTCTTCCCGGAACATTTTTGCCCGTCAGACGCTATAATGGGGTAAACATGAGCGAAAGGCGGGGTGGAGATGCAGGTAGTGGTCATTCGCAGCCCGAAAGCGCTGTGCGGCATTCTGCGCAAGCTGTTCGGCATCCGCAAAGAGAACTGAATCCAAAAAAGGCCGGTGTGTGGCAAAGCTGCTGCACACCGGCCTTTTACTGCCGGCATACCGCCGCCTGCTGCCGCATACACTCTTACGGAAACGGACAGGGAAAGGAGCACACTGCACATGGAACTGAAGATATTCCGGGACACGCTGCCGCAGGGCGGGGCAGGCTGTACCGTAAAAGCAGAACTTCCGTTGGAAACCGATATCCGCATCTCGGATGACCTGCCGCCGGTGGGTAAGCTGGTCAAGTGCTTTGTCCGCCCGGTGGTGCTGCAGCGGCAGCTGCAGCCGGGCAGGCTTACCTTAGAGGGCTATCTGCGCTGCACGGTGTTTTACCAGAGCGAAGCAGAAAAAGGCCTGTGCCAGACCGAGCAAAAGCTGCCCTTCACCCGGCAGCTGGAACTGCCGGAGCTTACCTTTACGGCATGGACAGCCGTGGTGGAAGGGCAGACGGAGTACCTCAACACCCGCGCGACAGACCCGCGCCGTATCGAGGTGCGGGGTGCCTACGGGTTGGTAGTCACGGTGCACACCCAGTGCAAGACCGAGGTGATCACCGCACTGGCAGATGGCGGCATCGAGCAGCAGCTGCGTACACTGCAAGGCGTGCGCAGTGTAGCTGTGCTGGATAAGCTTGTTACCTTAGAGGGAGAGCTTGTCTTTGCAAAGCCCCCCGCGGCTGTACTGGATATTACCGGCAACGCCTGTGTGGCAGAGGTAAAGCTGCTTGCCGGTAAAGCTGTGGTCAAGGGGGAACTGCGGGTGCAGTGTGCGTGGCGGGCAGAAGGGGACACTGCCCTGCAAAGTCAGGCGGCGGCACTGCCCTTCCAGCAGGTGATAGATCTTGAGGGCATCACCGAGGACTGCCGCTGCCTGTGTGTGGCAGAGCCGGTGGGGTTTACCCTGTCGCAGGCAGAAAGCGCCGCCGCCCAGCTGACGGCAAATGTCATGCTGCACCTGCGGGCATGGCGCAGCTATCAGCTGCAAGTGGCGGTGGATGCTTTTTCCACCCGGTTTGAAACGGAACTCACACCGCAGCCGCTCGTCACAGAGCAGTTGCTCTGCACCCTGAATGATACCGCCACCGCCACAGGCTCCGGACCTCTTCCGGATGCAGGGGCGCAGCTGCGGGCCTGTTTTGTGCACTACGGCCCTCAGCAGGCCGTCCAAAAAGGGGAGGGCTGGGTGCTTGCCGCAAAGGCGGTGGTAACAGCCCTTGCAGAGAACACCCTCGGCGAGCTGGAAAGCTACGAAAAAACCTTGGAGGTCGCTGTCCCGCTGCCCATTACGCCGCCGGAGGGAACGGTGCTTGTGCCGGAATGTTGGCTGTGCACCGAGAACGTGCAATGCACCTGTGCGGGCGGCACACTGGAAGCTACGATTACAGTCCGGGCAGAGGGCACAATTTTAGGCTGCACCACCAGCCCGGTCATCGGCAGCATCACCCTTGGCGACCCGCTGCCCGATACCGACCCCGAAATCGCCTTGCGTATCTACTACGCACAGGCCGGAGAGGAGGTGTTTGCAGTGGCCCGGCGGTTCCATGTAGCTCCGGCGCAGATTCTTGCGGCGAATCAGCTGGAGGAGGAACTTGCCTGTCTGCCGCAGGCACAGCGGTTGCTGATCCCGGCCACCTGAGCGTAAGGCTGTAAATAATCGGAAAAACGCACTCCATTCCCGGCGCGGCAGCTCGTACCGTCCGGGAATGGAGTGCGTTTCGTTCGTGTTGCGCAGAGATACAATGCAAAGAGTTACTGAAAAGACAGAAAAGAAAGCTTGCGAAATAAGACGTACTGTCGCTGTAAAATGCGACAAGTATACACCTAGTATCTTTCGAAAGAGATTAAGAATCAACATAAGTGTCATACTGGCATCGATTTCATTTCTAAAAACATCTTAAAAATACGATTTGTATTTTACACTTTGCAGACCATCCATGGATGTGGTATACTGAAGTACAGTCTATAGAATCAGAATGTTTTCTGCCCGGGTCAACCTGCGCTCTGTAAGTCACATTGGGCACAGCAGGCAGAAAACAAAATCATATCGCAGGAGAGTGGAATATTTGGAACTGGGACAGGCAAAAAAGCGTGTGAAAGAACTGCGCGCAATTATTGAGAAAAACAACCGGCTTTACTACGATCAGGATGCGCCGGAGCTGGAGGATTTTGAATACGATGCCCTGACGCGGGAATTAAAGGAGCTGGAAGCACAGTTTCCCCAGCTGGTCACAGCAGCATCGCCCACTCAGAAGGTGGGTGGCACCGCCAGCAGCAAGCTGCCCAAGGTGACCCATGCCGTCAAGATGGAAAGTCTGCTGGATGCGTTTTCCTTTGACGAGCTGCGGGACTTTGACCGCCGCGTCCGCGAGGCCGGAGTAGAGCCGGAGTATGTCGTAGAGATCAAGATCGATGGCCTTTCCTGCAGCTTGGAGTATGAGAATGGACAGCTCGTCCGCGCCTCCACCCGCGGTGACGGCGTGGTGGGCGAGGATGTTACCGCAAACGTGCGTGCCATCCGCAGCATCCCCAAGACCCTTAAAGACGCACCGGAGTTTCTGGAGGTGCGCGGCGAGGTATATATGCCTCACGAAGCCTTTCAGCACCTGTGTGCCGAGCAGGAATTACAGGGTGCTGCGCCCTTTAAAAACCCCCGCAATGCAGCAGCCGGATCTCTGCGGCAAAAGGACGCCCGCATCACCGGCAGCCGTGGGCTTTCTATCTTTGTGTTCAATGTGCAGCAGATCCGGGGCAAGACCCTGACCAAGCACTCCGAAAGTCTGGATTACCTCAAAAGCCTTGGCCTGCCGGTATCGCCGCGCTACCATGTGGTGCATGATATCGAGGACGCCATTGCCGAGATTGAGAACATCGGGCAGAACCGCTCCAAGCTGGATTTTGACATGGACGGTGCCGTTATCAAGGTGAACGATTTTGCGCAGCGGGAGCTGATGGGTTCTACCAACAAATTCCCGCGCTGGGCCATTGCCTTCAAATACCCGCCGGAGGTCAAGGAGACCACCCTGCGCAGCATCGAGGTGGCCGTTGGCCGCACCGGCGTGCTTACCCCCACCGCCTGCTTTGACCCGGTGTTTCTGGCAGGTACTACGGTAGCCCGCGCCACCCTCCACAACGAGGACTTCATCCGGCAGTTCGGGCTGTGCATCGGGGACACCATTCGGGTGCGCAAGGCGGGCGATATTATCCCGGAGGTCATCGGGATCACCCATCATGCAGAGGGGGCTGAACCCTACACTATGCCCACGGTCTGCCCCTCCTGCGGTGCGCCGGTAGTGCATCTGGAGGACGAAGCTGCCCTGCGCTGCGTGAACCCGGAGTGTCCGGCACAAGCACTGCGCAACATCATCCATTTTGCCTCCCGGGATGCCATGGATATCGAAGGTCTGGGCGAGGCAGTAGCCACCCAATTGGTGGAAAAGGAACTGGTGCATTCCGCAGCAGATATCTACACGCTGACCCGGGAACAGCTGCTGGAGCTGGACAAATTCAAGGAGAAAAGCGCGGACAATCTGCTGCAAGCTATTACTGCCTCCAAGCAAAACAATCTGGATAAGCTTTTGTTCGGTTTTGGCATCCGCAACATCGGCGATAAGGCAGCCGCGCTGCTGGCAGAACATTTCGGCACACTGCAGGCCATCCGGGAAGCCACCGCAGAGCAGATCAGCCAGATCGACGGCTTCGGCGGCGTGATGGCGCAGAGTGTGGTGGAGTTCTTTGCCAAGGAAGGCACCACCGATCTGGTGCATCGCCTTGCAGATGCCGGGGTCAATATGCAGTGGAAGGGCGAGCCGAAGGGAGATAAACTGGCGGGCAAAACGCTGGTGGTCACCGGTACGCTGGAGACCCTCTCCCGCAACGAAGCCGAGGCGCTGATCGTGAAAAACGGCGGCAAAGCCAGCGGCTCGGTCTCCAAA
>OHCX01000311.1_pt1 | contig 20319 bp, 20 predicted proteins | sample 1566841 | NCBI WGS metagenome assembly OHCX01 (sample SAMEA3879513, study PRJEB24766) | human gut metagenome | biome: human-associated habitat; feature: feces | place: USA | collected 1985/1987 | reverse complement strand
CGCATTCTGTCAAGGAAAATCTGAAAAAAGTTTCAACTTTTTTGCGCTGCGGGCAAAAATGACCGTTCCAGCGTGTAGGAATGGCCTTACAGCAGCCACATCCCGGCGGCGCCCAGCGCAAAGCCCAGTGCAAAGCCGCACACCACGTCCCGCACATGATGCACCCCCGTGAGCACCCGCAGACAGCAGATGAGCAGGGCAACGCCCACCATCACGCAGCCCGCAGCGGGGTAGAAATACAGCCACACCGCCGCCAGCACGGCGGCGCTCAGCGCGTGGCGGGAGGGCATGGAGTGTCCACGGCTCTCCTTTGCCACCAGCGGGGTAAAGCCGGGCTGCTCGTAGGGGCGGGGAAAGTGCAGCCGACTGCGCAGCAGCGTGCCGCCCCAGAACACCAGCCCCGGCACAAAGACGGAGCGGGCGATGAGCACCATAAAGTCCAGCGCGGCCTGCTTCTGGGTGAGGAACAGCCGCGAGAGCCGGATGTTCAGCAGGCACAGCAGCACCGGATAGCACACAAAGGGCACCAGCGGCAGCCACCGGTCCAGAAAAACGACCAGACGCTTTACGGCCGGATGGGCGCTGAACCAGTGATAGATGGGCTTATACTGTTCTGCGGTCAAAGCAGCTCTCCTCCTGTCGGGGCGGACATCAGAAACAGGTGTCCAGATAGTTTTCCACATCAAAGGGCTCCGGGGTGGAATCCTTGCGCAGATACAGCGGGTGGTGCGGGTGTCCCTTTTTGCTGCGCTTGCCAAAGGTGACCCACGGGATCTCCCGCTCCCGCGTCAGAGCTACCATCTCCCGCATCAGACCGGGCAGGTAGTCCCGCTTTTCGATCAGGGTGCCCCATGCCGCCCACATGGTAGGCTCGGTCTGGGCCAGAACGGCCTGCAGCCAGCGCAGGTTTTCATCGCACAGGGCGCGGTCGGGTACTTTGTCCATATCGTTGGGGTCGGTGGCGCGCTGGGGGTAGACGTTGAACATGATCCAGCTGTCAAAGCCGTTGGCGGCGGCCAGCCGCTCCACACTTTTTAAGGTGGGGTCCAGTGCACCGGGCTGGGCGGTACTGGGATTGATGCCGATGCACACCAGCGGGTGCTTGCCCACCCGCCCCAGAACGTAACGGTAGCTTTGGTAGGTGTGGGGCTCGTAATACCAGATGCCGCCGGCGTATTCGCCCGCCTCGAGCACGGGCAGAGAAATGGTCTGCATGATCGTAAACTCCTGTCGGTTTTGAATATCATTCTTATCGTACCTGAAACCACCGGGAAAATCAACCGTTTTAGCCCTAAAATACTGCCTTATTTCTGTTTTTGTGGTATACTGGGGGTGTTCCGGTGCGGCAGGGGGACTGCGGCACCGCGCTTCGCTTACAGAAAAAGGAGTTCTTATGCTGGAAGATTATAAAAGTGCACTGCGCGCAGGGCAGCGCGCCTATCGTGCCCGCATAGCCCGCGGCCAGTCGCCCTATCTGGCTGTTCTGGACGATGTGCTCAAGGGCGTGGATATCGTGGCGCAGGAGCCGCTGGGGCTGGTGGAGATCCCGTCGGACAGTCTTGTGGGCACCAAGACCAGCGGACGGCACACTGCCTTTTCGTATGACTTTATGCCCTTGCTGGAGCCGGATACCGAGTTTGCCGTCAAGTGGTCGAACCTGTGTGACGCGCACTTGGAAGAGGGCATCCATACTCCCATCATCGCCTTTGAGTACATGAACCGGTTCTATGTGCAGGAGGGCAACAAGCGGGTCTCGGTGCTCAAGTATTACGGCGCCGTCAAGATCCCGGGCACGGTCACCCGGCTCATCCCCGCCCGCACCGAGGATCTGGAAAATAAGATCTACTACGAGTTCCTGGATTTCTATAAGCTGTCCAAAGTGAACTATGTGCATTTCTCCAAGCTGGGCGGCTACAGCAAGCTGCAGACGCTGGTGTGCAAGGCCAGCGGCGAGGCATGGTCGGAGGATGACCGGCTGAACTTTGCCGCCTTCTACACCATGTTCCACCAGCAGTTCGAAGCCTTGGGCGGCAGATCCCTGGGGCTGACCACCGGTGATGCGCTGCTGGTGTACCTGTCGGTGTACCGCTACTCTGACACCTACGACGCCACCCCGGCGCAGGTGCGGCAGAACCTGGAAAAGCTGTGGAACGAGGTGAAGGTGCTCACCGAGCCCCACGGCGTGGAGCTTTCGCTGGAACCGCCCAAGAGCCCCGCAGAGCCGCTGCTGTCCAAGCTGAATATCTTCAGCCCCAGCAAGCAGCCCAGCGAGCTGCGGGTGGTGTTCCTCCACGAGTACAACGCCAAGATCAGCGCATGGGTGCGTGCGCATGACGAGGGGCGCGATGCGCTGGCCAAGGTCTTCCCGGATAAGGTGTATATCAGCTGCTACGAGGATGTGAACCCGGAGGTGGACGCGGAGCAGATATTGGAGGAGGTAGCCCACAACAATGCGGACGTGGTGTTCGCCACCAGCGTGCGGATGTACAACGCCTGCCTGAAGGTGGCGGCGCAGCACCCCAAGACCCGCATCCTGAACTGCTCGCTGAACGCGCCGCACCCGCTGGTGCGCACCTACTACCCCCGCACTTATGAGGTGACCTATCTGCTGGGCATGCTGGCCGGTATCATGACCAAGACCGGGCACATCGGCTATGTGGCGGCAAACCCCGTGTACGGCGTGCCCGCTGCAATCAACGCCTTTGCGCAGGGGCTGAAGAGCGTGCGCCCGGCGGGCCGTATCTGGCTGCGCTGGGCCTGCCAGCCCGATACCGCCCATCCGCTGGATTTTACCGACTGCCCGGAGATCGACATGGTCTACGCCCGGGACAGTCGGGAGCCTGCCGACACCAACCGGGACTACGGCCTGTGCCGCAAACTGCCGGACGGCAGCTTACAGCCGCTGGGTCTGCCGATCTGGCGGTGGGATACCTTTTATGTGCAGATCGTGCGCTCCATTTTTGACGGCAGCTGGGACAACGCAGCCACCACCCGCGCAGTGAACTACTGGTGGGGTCTGCGCAGCGGCGCAGAGGATCTGGAGTATCAGGAAGCGCTGCCCAGCGGTACGCGACAGCTGCTGGATCTGCTGGAAACGCTGCAGGGCTCGGACAATGTGCACATCTTCCCGGAAAAGCTGTATGATAACGAGGACAACCTGCACTCCCCGGAGAATAGAGTTTACAGCCCCAAAGAGCTGATGGAGATGGATTGGCTGGATGCCTGTGTACACGGCAAGCTGCCCCATTACGATGAACTGGACGTCAAGACCCGTACCGTGCTGGCGATCAACGGACTGGACAACGTAAAGGGTCTGGAGAAATGAGCCGGCCTGACCGGAAACAGAATGGAGCATACGAACGTGAAGATTCTTGCCATTTCAGATGTCCCGTCCAAGGCGCTGTGGGACTATGACACCCGCGCCCGGCTGGAAGGCATCGACCTGATCCTCTCCTGCGGGGATCTGCCCAAAAAGTATCTGGAATATCTCACAAACTTTACCGCTGCACCCATCCTGTATGTGCACGGCAACCACGATGGCAGCTACCAGACTCAGGGGGAACCCGGCGGCTGCATCTGCGTGGACGATCAGGTGTACACATGGAAGGGGCTGCGCATCATGGGGCTGGGGGGCTGTCAGCGCTATAATAAAGAGGATACCTACCAGTACACCGAGAAGGCCATGCGCCGCCGTGTGCACAAGCTGAAGCATCAGGCGCACAAAAGGGGCGGCATCGACCTGCTGCTGACCCACGCCCCGGCCAAGGGACTGAACGACGGGGACGACTGTGCCCACAGGGGCTTTGAGTGCTTCAACGAGATTTTGGACGAGTACCAGCCTAAATGGTTCATCCACGGGCACGTACACCTGAATTACGATGCAAAGCTGCCCCGGGTATGCACCCGCGGCAACACCACCGTTATCAACGCCACCGAGCGCTATGTGTTCGAGATCCCGGACCCGACACCGACCGAGGAGCGTAAGACCCTTTGGCGGATGCTGGGGTTCTGACTGGCTGCCAGCTCTCGAAAAATGATTTGAAATGCCCTCCGCCTTTACGATCCTTCCTGTGAAAATGGGATATCGGAACGCCCGCAGGCGTTCCGATATCCCGAAGTTTAAAATATTTTTTCCGCTGAATATGGCCAGAGCACAAGCGGAGGCCATTCAAAATCGTCCCGGTACCAAAAGAGGCCGCTGCACAAATGCTGTGCAGCGGCCTCTTTGTTTATGGAGCCTTATGCGGGAATGGCGGGCGCGGCAGCAGTGCGGTGCTGTCTGCGGCCCTGTAAAAGTTACAGTTCCAGCTTGCCGGAGAACTTATTGATGACGTAGTAGGCTGCGCCTTCCTCGGGCTTGACATACACCTTGCAGGACTGTACGCCGACCTTGTGGGTGGTGCGGTAGTCTGCCTTGGCACGGTCAATGATGTCGGTGATGTTGTACTGCTCACCGCCCATCTCTACATACAGCTCGGGTGCCAGCGGCGGGCGGCCGCGGCGGGCGGGAGCCTTGGTGGATTTGCGGGTCTTGCCCTCGGCAGCCGGAGCATCGGCTGCGGGAGTAGAAACTTTCTTTTCAGGCATGATGCATAACCTTCCTTCTGTATTTGATCTGGTGCAGCAGGGCTGCACCGGCGGGCTCCAATGATCTATCGTAAGGCAGAAGCAGTGCAAAAAGCACAGACCCGGCTGCCCCATACGAACCGGTACGAAACTATTTGCGTAAAGAAGTTGAACCTATAATTATATAATATGTTTTTGAAATTCATTTGTAAAGCCTTTTTTGCAAAAAACATTGTAAAATCGGTAAGAAACGGCGGAATAAATGACCAATGCAGCCTTCCGGTGCTTTTTCCCGGGCAGAGTACGACTTTTCGGCAAAACGAACGGCCATTCCCGGGAAAGCCTGGCCACAAATGCGGCGGGCAAAAACGACCTTCTGCGGGGGCAGAATAAGGCGGAACGGAACTGTCGGCACGCGCAGGGGACGCAGCAGATAAAAAGCAGAAGCTGCCGCACCGTATTTTTGTGCGGCAGCTTCTGCTTTTCGGTTTTGATATGTACCCCCAATACTGGGTGTCCAGTATTGGGGGTACATATCATTTTTGCTTATTTCTCAGTCTGTACTCAGAACAGCATTTCCGGTGCTTTCAATTTGTTTAGCAATCATGCTTTCCAGTTCCTGCGTGATCGTTGCACAGTTTGCAACACGGTAATTCCAGAAATAAGAAACACCTTCGCACTCTTCCACGGACAAATCGCTGTTGACCAAAAGCAAGCTTTCTGGTGTCACGTTCAGCTTTTCGCACAGAGAAGCATATTTTCCATAATCAATGCTTCGACTGGATGATTTGGCTTCTACCCAGAAAAATTTTCCATTGATGGAGAACACAACATCCAGCTCATGCGTGCTCCCTACGGATGCCGTTTCTGAAAGAACCACATTGGAGCAAACCGAAACTTCTGCGCCCTGCTCCTCCTGATAGTGGTTCAGAATCTGCTGAACCTGATGTTCTACAAAAAGCTCCAGCCACTTTCCGCTCAAAAAATGCCGGACGGTTTCATTTTGCGCAAGTTCATAGACGATATTCTGCGGATAAATCACAATGGCTGCAAAGAGTCCCATTTTGTCCCACGTCTGAGCAATCTCTGAAAGTGTGGCAAACGATTTTTTGGACGTGCCCTTTGGGATACGGAACGAAAAAGAACCGTCGCTCTGCATATGTGTTCGGATAAACTGCAAGAAATCCACCACCACCGGGTCGCAAAGAGCCTCGCCTGTTTTCCATGCCATCCGCTGAACAGCAATCGGTGGGAGTTTTTCCGGCACGACCTGTTGAACGATTTTATACCCACAGCGTTCCAGATGCTCCAATGCGGTCAAAGGCTTCTGGATTTTTGCTTTGACTTCGGGCTTTTCTGCTCCGGATGTGTTCTCGGCCAGATAGTTGAACTTCCATCCGTATTCCCAAGCAGGCGAACGGGTCAGTACTCCGAGCGCATGAAATCCGCTGTCATGCTCCTCCATCGGAAAAGTGAACTTGTTCTTATGAACATTGATTTGGAGCGTTTTGTTTTTCAGTGCTTTCTGATAAGCGTCAAGAAAAAATTCCTTTCCCTTATACGTCAGCTCACTGGAATTATTTGCAGAAAGACCAGCATTTTTTGCCAAAGAGAGAAGCAGACAGGTCGCTTTGGGCAGCTCAAGGATATGCTCCATCTGTGCACCGTCCGGAATATTTGCATTATCGGACTGCGACGATTCGTCTGCCGGAATCTCCTTTGCTGGTGCAGAAATCTCGGGTGCTTTTTTTGAAGCAGTCTCAGATTTTCCAGACTTGGGCAAGGGCTTTGGCTCCGTGTAAACTTCCGCAATGAATGATTCATAGGAATCGATGCACGGAAGTTTTCCAGCCGCTGCAAGTCCTACATAGATTGCAGCCGCCCGCGAGGAATCGCCATAATACTTTTTAGAATCCGCTGCGGCAGCAATATCAGAAAAGGCATTATATCTGCTTAGCTGCGCAGCCTTTTCCGGGAGCTGCTTTAACGCACGGCAGTAGAGCCACTCGAAAAATGAATCCGGGTACGGCTCTATCGGATACTCACTTCCTTCCAAAGAGTAGCGTAGCAACTTTCCATTGGTTCGCAGCCGAGTGTCCTTATGGACTTTGGATGGCGCACAGGTCAGAAGGTCGGCGAATGGCCCACCATGTTCAAATACCTTGGCGGCTTCAAAAACCGTGCTGATGGGCACATCCTGCGCAACAGAATCCAGACGCAGCAGAAGCCGCAGAGAAGAAACAGCCTCACCCTCCGGCTGAACGGATGCAGAGCTGATTTCCAGAATTGAAACATCCGGGTCTGTTGTATGGACGGCATCATGGACGGCACGGATATTCTGCCGCTTGCTACCTTTTATCCACGTGAATGTCACCGGCTGTTCTTTGCAATAGGGGTAGCCGGATATGGGAAAACAAATGGTTCGTGTAGCCATGAACACCTCCAACTTTTTAGGACGAACAAGTTTATGTAATCAAGTATAGCACAATCCCGGATGTGCTGCATAGCACTATTTTCTGCTTCCGGGAATCTATCTGTGCAAAAAGTGCCGATACCACAGGCATCGGCACTCAGATTAAAAAAGCATTTTGCAAAAATGCGCAGCCTGCATCCACCGGATGCAGAACACAAGGGGTTTGGGCACAGCCCAACAAGCATTTTGAATTTGGATTTTGAAAAATCTGATTCAAAAATCGCAAGTTGGTACCAAGTTGCACTGCTTGCGACGTAGATGTTTCCGTTAACTACTGCGCCAGAAGTTTTTAAATCACTTCAGCTTTGCGAGGATATCGTCTGCGCTCACGCCGCTCGCCAGCAGTTTTTTCAGCACATCCTCGGCTTCAGCTTTCTTTGCGGATTCCGCTGCTTTAGTTTCAGCTTTGACCTTTTTAGCTTCGATTCTGGCGATTTCCTTGTCGATAGATTTCAATTCTGTCTTCTTGGTTTTCAGGTCAGCTTTCAGAGTATCGATGTTTGCGGTAATGGATGCAATTTCAGCGGCAACGGCTTCCTTTGCGGACTGCTTTTCTGCAAGCTGTGTTGCAAAATCAGCGGTCACAGTTTTGGGCTTATTCTTGCTACCTTTTGTTCTGGGCATAGGACACAAACCTCTTTCCTGTTATGATGGTTCAAGTATATCACAGGTCTGAAAACAAATCAGCCTTGTACACACCATTCTTCAGCATCTTCTTGAAGCTATCCTTTACAGCTGCAACGTCTTCGTGATAGGTCATTCCGTACCAGGTGTCGTTAGTCCTCAGAACCTTTACGGACATTTTTCCCTGCTCCAACAGTTCACCGATGAAGCTAGGAATCAGATACTCTGCCTTCAGCGGATTGCCGGGTACTTCTTTCGTCGTAATCTTGATATTCGTCTGAATACTGTATGCCTGATATAAGGTATCTTCGCCTGATAACAGTACCTAACACATAGCCAATCACCCCTCTTGCATAAAACGCTCTTAAATTGACCACATTGATTCCTGACGCGCAACCACACCGTACCCGATACCACCAAATCATTTTAGCTTTTTTATAAGCGGATTTTCGAGCAACTTAATTCTGCAAATGTCGATTACCGTGCATACCGCATAAATCAGTATTACACTTACAACAGCATGAATCACTACATTTCCCGATTCATAAGTGCCAACATTTTTAAACGTATCCTGCCACAGCCATCTCCGCATAGTATTGCTATTAGCGTGTATCAACAGCACTCCAAATGTAGAGGCAGCAATGGTATTAATAACCTTGCTGTGACCAATGTTTACATTTTTGAAAAATAGGAATGCACTAACACCTGTCGCTAAAGCCAATATCTTATTAGAGTCCGATACAAAGAAATAGCTAATTCCGATGTTTTTCTCAACCATGCGGCTAAGAGTAGCTAACGCTACAACACTCGCCCACGATAAGACCAATGACACAGCCATCAGTATCCCGGTTATTTTTATATTACCAAACCAATCTTTCGGATAAAGACGGATATACGATGCAATAATAAAAAGGATACTAAACCATGTCACATAGTTAAATACAACATTTGCTTTTGCGAAAGATGGCAAAACTACATAAACTCCCAGACACCACACCATTAACCAGAAATGTTCTTTTTCTGTTAGAGCATGAATCAACTTATTCAAGAACGGAATCAATAAGTAAAACAGTAAAAAGCAACCTGTGAAATTATCTGCTACGGTAAGGAATGGGACAAGCATACTAAAAAATCCCTTGATTGAAAAGGGTTCATAACCTGAAAAGAAAAATATGAGCCATACAGCTATTCTGTAAAAATAGACTTCACTTAACAATTTAAAGATTTTCTTTTTCGTAATATTCGAGGTGCACATAAAGTACCCTGTGATTAAAACAAAGCAATTAATGCCAGTTTTTCCGCCCATACCAAATAGAATCAAAAAATAATCTTTAAATTCTAGCTGTGCTTGCTTTTCTATACAGTCCAGCAATCCAGAATTTACGACATAGTGATGAGCCACTATCGTTATCATAGAAAGGATTCTGAAAAGTTCAATGTTAGAACTTCGTACCCCCCCCCTAAAATTTTGAGTCTTGGTTAAATTCGCATTCATTTATCTTCCTCGCATCAGAGCAAATAGAACTTTATGAGAGCCATCTTATTAAATGTTTGTCTTCCGGTCTTGGCTCATTTGGAAGAACCCAATCTACAAATTCCAGCTTTTTATACATATTCAAGGCAGCTTCATTTTCTCTATCTGCATATAAGTGGATTGCTTTCATTCCGGCGTCCTTAGCCTTTTCTATAAAGCCCTGCACCGCAACTTTTCCGTATCCTTTGTTTGTGTACTCAGGAAGAGACGCCACCACAGAAATATAACCCAACCGCTGCTCTTGATCATTTGTATATCCGGCACATATCGCAATGATTTTTCCGTTCTCGCGAATATACGAAATTGTTCCATACTTTTCAAATTTTAAGGCAAGTACCGTAAGTTGCTCTCTTTCTGATAGTGGAACAGGAAAAAGTTGCTCTACTTTCTTTAAGAAGTTATAAAGTTCTTGCCCCCCCCGATATTTTTCAACTTCTTTTTCATATAGAGCGATGTTTCAGATGCTTCGTCAACAACCTCATATCCAAATTTTCTATACAAATTTTGTGCAGCTGTATTGTGCTTTCTGACTTCAAGTTTTACATAGCCCAGTCTATTTTGAACTGCATAATCTTCAAACTCAGCCAATAGCGAAGATGCCAGTTTCTTACCCTGATATTCCTTTGCAACTGCAAGCATTGAAAGATATGCGGTTTGGGAAGTCGTGTCATTAAAATAACCTGCAATTATTGATACAGGCCTTCCCATATCATAATGGCACCAAACCTTTCCACAGGTGTTTAACTTCGCAGCATACTGAGACAAATTCACGCCTCGCTCTGTCAGTGACGGAACCAACATCTTTTCCAACTGTACGACTGCTTCTTCAGCAGCATTATTATCAGAAACTTCTCGCAGCTGGATTCCTTTCATATAATCAAAAAATAATGGAGTTCCACCAGTGTGAATAAACAGCACCCGTTTCCCCATGATACCGTTTTGCTTTAGATAATCCTGCATTCCCCAGAAAGCTTTTCCTGTATATGTAGGGTCTAATGGCATTCCATTGCAGGTAAATTGTTGGTGGATTGTCTTCTCTATCTGACGGTTATATGTTCCATATCCATCACACAGATATGCATCCTCCACATTGATTTCACATTTTCCAAGTTTTTGGATTCTTTCGCTGAAACACTCTAACGATTTTCGCAGTACCTCTGTTTCCTGTGCCGCTGATCTGGCAACAGAGATTCCAATAATTTTCTCTGTACCGTTATTTATTGCCTTTCCTGCTAGGAGTCCCCCCTGTGTCATCCCTGTTCCCGTTGCAAGAAATATGTAGTCATACTGATTCTTTATTTCTTCGTATACTTTTGTATATGCAAGCATCGGTGTATGCTCATTGCCTTTTCCCGTCGAATCCCCATAAATATAATACGGGCTTAGCCCTTCTTCCCGTAAGTCTTTTAGCACTTTCTCAACGGTTTCTTTTACATTCGTTTTCTTGCAATAATGAAACTTAGCATCACAGGACAGCACCATCTTACTATTACAAGTGTCTATCCTTGTTCCATCTTCATCTGCTGGCGATATAATATGGCAAGGAATCTTAAACTGATAGCAAAGATTCGCTAATGCTCTGCTCAAATTTGATCGAGCATTTCCATATCCCACAATACAATCTTTTCCTTGGTTTTTCATATCATTTATGAATTCCAAGGCGATTCTCACCTTATTACCACCAAACGAAAAAGGAAGCAGGTCATCTCTCTTTACATAAATACTATTATTTTCATCAGGAATTTGAACGACAGGAGTTTTTATCTGCAGCAGTTTAAAATCATCTTGCATCTTTATTCTCCTTTATCAGATTTCTGTTATGTAAATTTCCTTATATCCAGTAATCCCTGTCTTTGCCGAAATCACGCTCTTATCAACGGTTTTTCCTCTAGCCCAATCTACTATTGCCTTCGGTAAATTGCATCCCCCCATGTGAGAGAACGGATAGCCACCGCCAAAGCGCGCATTCATTTCAAGCACATAAGGCACACCATCTACTAAGAATACATCGCAATCCATATTGGCAATGTGCTTCGTAATTTTTCCAAGTCGAAGGAGTTCATCTTTGATAATAGGCTCATCAACCAATTGTGCAATATCCGTTTCGCCGGATCTCATGGCAAGTTTTTTTCGAACAATTACGTTCTGCGTTTCACCATGGAAATCGTTAATAATATCCGCACCATACTCTTGTCCCTTTAAGCATTCTTGGTAGATAACTTTTTCCTCTGTCACAGCTGACTCATACTTTAGATACGAGTTTGCGATGTCCTCATTAGCTTTTTTGGTCAGATACCGCAAATCCTCTTCATCATACGCGATTGCAACTGAGATAGACCCACAACCATATCGAGGCTTAACTACAATTGGATAGCTCAATTCACCAGTAGCAATCTTATCTATAACCTCATCCATATTCAAAAAAGACAATGGTGCGTGGAAACCATTGTCCTTCAAGAAATTGTAGGTTTTCCACTTGTCATTGCACACTTCTACGATCTGCGGATCTGACACGATTACTTTTGTTCCGATTTCTTCAAACTCTTTTTTGTGTCTTGCCAGCATAAAAAGATCAATATCAAACAAAGAAATCACAATATCAATTGCATTTTCCTGGCAGTAATCAAGCAAAAAAGGAATATAGTTTTCATCATAAATCAGCGGAGAAATAACCTTTTCATCTGCATATTTAAAGGCAATCGACTTATCGTCTGAATTGCACACATATACTTTTCCATCATTTCCAAGTACTTCCTTAAAGTACTTTACCATATAGGCTCTTCTGCCTACAGATGTTAGCATCACATTCATCTATACTCACCCCAAAATTACATCACAAATTCTATCAACATCTTCCAAAGACAAATCTGCATACAACGGTAGTGTCAGTACACGAAGTGCCATATGCTGTGCAATAGGCGTCTTTTCCGTGCCTGCAGTCGGGTAATTTCGGTAACACTCGAAGCTATTTGTCAACGGATAGAAATACTTTCTTGCACCGATGCCAACTTCCGCCAGTTTTTCAAAAACTTCATTTCGAGTGTACTTATATCCATCAAATACAACCGGGAAGTACGCATAGTTGCTTTCAACATCTTTCTGAATTGCGGACAATTTAATTCCATCTACCCCTTCAAGACGGCTTCTATAGCGTTCTACAACATTCTTTCTCTTGGCAATCTCCTCATTCAAATGTTTCAAATTGCAAATACCCATTGCAGCCTGGAACTCATTCATCTTCGCATTACCGCCAACGAACTGTACTGACTCCGGGCCATGGATACCAAAGTTCTTCATATCATTTAAGAGTTGAACCCATGCATCGTTCTTGAAGCAGATACAACCTCCCTCAATAGTATTAAATACCTTTGTGGCATGGAAACTAAACATAGAAGCATCTCCAAAGCAAGCCGAAGATACGCCTTTATACTTTACTGCAAAAGCATGTGCTGCATCATAGATAACCTTCAATCCGTACTTTTTAGCAATACGATCAATTTCTTCCACATCGCACATATTGCCATAAACATGTACCGGAACAATGGCCACCGTGTTATCCGTAATCAGATTTTCGAGTTTCTGTGTATCAATCGTGTAATCATCTTCTTTAATATCACAGAAAACTGGAATCAATCCATTTCTAACAATCGCATGTGTCGTGGAAGCAAAAGTAAATGGAGTGGTAATAACCTCGCCACCTTTTGGCAAATTTAATGCAGCAATCGCGTTCTCCAGCGCGAGATGTCCATTGGTGTATAAAGCAACATGAGGAATACCAAGATAGTTTTCCAGTTCCTTCTGCAGTTCCTTATGCTTCACGCCCATATTAGTAAGCCAATGGCTATCCCAAATATCTTTTATCTCCTCGCAATATTCTTCAAAAGAAGGCATAGACGATCTTGTAACCATTATGTTGTTCATAATTTTTTTCCTTTCGTTTGTTTAATTACTTCTTATTTAATACACTTTTAACCATGTTCCATAGATATTCAAAAGATTCGACCTTAAAGATAGCCGATAAGCCGATATAAATTGCAGCACCCACCAATATTTGAATAGCCAGTGTTACAATATCTGGCAACATCAACAACCGTATTAGTGAAATTGCAACTCCCATGATAAGTGCTAAAAATATTCCCGGAAAAATATCTACCATTTGTTCTTTAAAACTATAGCCCAAGAGTGTTTTATTAGGCCATGAATTAATAATCATACTTGTCACAGTACTTACGAGCAAGCTATATGCCATCACCATAACGCCAAAATGCATTGTTGAAAGGAGTAGTATCATACCAATCGCTTTCTTAGCAATTTCCAATTTCAGGAAATAATCGCTTCTTCCCATTGCATTGATTGCATTTAAGTTAGCTGTATGAATTGGCCAGAACATATATGTAATGCAAAAGATCTGTAGATAAGGTACACAAGGCAACCACTTCTCTGTTAAAATCAGGCGCACAATAGGTGTTGCGCAAATTGCCAATCCCATCATAAGAGGTGCCATGATATATGTACTTGTTTTTATAGCTCTCCTTGTCATATTCTTCACACGCTCTCGGTCATCTTGTGCACTTGAAAGAGTCGGTAAAAGAACACTGTCAATCGAATTATTTATATTGGTAACTATAAGTTTAGGAAATTTATCTCCCTGATTGTAATACGCCAAGTCTGCGGAGGAATAGAACTTTCCAATTATCAAATTTCTAAGGTTGTTATATACAGTATCTAACAAAGACGAAACCAAGAGTTTCCATCCAAAAGAAAGAAGTCCTTTAAGACGATTCCATGAAAACATTTTTTGGGGACGCCATTTCACTGTAATCCAAAGTATCAAAGTATCAATTGCTGTGTTAGACAACTGTTGAGCAACTATTGCCCAAACACCAAAGCCTGCATATGCAAGTCCTATACCGAGAAAGGCTGAAAAAATCGTTCCTCCTAATGTTGCAAAGAAAAAACGTTTGAAGAGCATATTTCGTGACACATAAGATTGTTGAATTCCTTTAACACCGGAAATTACTATGGTCAAGCTGATTACCCTAATAATGGGAATCAATGAACTGTCACTATAAAATCCTGCAATTATCGGTGCTGCTAGGAACATTCCTATGTAGAGGACAATACACACAAAAAAGTTGAAATAAAACACTGAAGAAAAATCCAAATCATCGGCATCTTTTTTTTGAATTAACGCAGTACCTAAACCACTATCAACAAATACTTGCAAGATTGTTGTGAAAACAGTTACAAGAGCTATCGTTCCATAATCCTCGGGTGCAAGGAGACGTGCAAGAACAATTGATACTATAAATGTTACCAATTGTGCACCACAGCGTTCAGCAAAACGCCAAATAAAATTTTTTATTGTTGTGTTTTTATTTCCCGTCACTATTTTTACGCTTTCTCATTATGTTTATATATTTTGTTTTTCCAAATGATTTATAAAGGAAACATCTCAACTTCATTTTAATTCTTTTTTCTTTTGGCACACGATCAAATGAATCAATTACCTTTTTGTTTCCATGTTCATCCTTCAAAACATCTTCTATAATTTCAAACTTTGTATCGCTATCAATACTTTGCACCTGATAATTGTATGCCTGCGAATCGTCTTTCTTCTCACTTTTTTCAAGTGTATTTAAACAATAAACTCCTGATCCATCAAATCCATTATTACGAACTTTTGACAATACAGGTGTAATTATATACTTATTTTCCAGTTGCAAATAAACCGTAAGAGCTCTGTCGGAAAAAATGTTTAATAGACCTCGATATTCCTTATATGCCGTGCCATATTCTGAATAATCATCAAATGACACCTGCGTAAGTTTTTTCATCTTTCCATTATTCAGGTCCTTATTAAAATTTGCACTGAAATAATTTGGCTCATTAAATAATGCTTGCAAATCGAGAAACTTTGATTTCCAAAAACCGGTTCCCCACATTGAAAAAAGAAGTTTTGATTTGAAAATATTAGCTTTATCACTAACATGCCAATTTAATGGATATGAATAACCAGTAACCGCTACTACTGATTGGTCATCTTCATATTTATCTAAGGCTTTATCCATATATTCAATAAAATTTGGAGAGAATTCGCAGTCATCATCTGTCCGTATGAATCGATCATATTTTTTTAAGATATCGTTTCTTAATTCTCTCATATTCCGAGCACTACCATAATTCGCTTCGCGAGCTATAACATTAAAACTTGCAAACTCCGGAAACTCACCTTTTAAATATTCCCTAATTTTATTATACCCTTCCCAGTGAGTTTCTTTAGACGGATAATCAAGTGCAACATATACATCTGTGTACATTGCCCATCCATTCTTTTTTAAGCTTTCAATACACCGAATGAAATGCTTACTGCGACACAAAGTCGGAATTAATATCGGCGCATAAATCATTTTCTCAATTTCTCCCTTCGTCACTTATGACCCGTAATCTTTTCTTTTACAAGTAAATACGGATTGTAAAGATGCAAAAGAATCATTATGGCAATCTTCTTTTCTTTTGATGGGGTCTGATCATCATTAAAGAAATAGCTCTTATTTTTTCGGAACTCGTTCATCAGATGCTCAAATTCTTGTGTTTTCTTTGTTCCTTCGCATTTAATATACTTATTCAACAATGCATAAATGTTCATTGTTTTATAGCGATAAAAACTTGGCATACAGCTTGGATACTCTTTATCAAGAAATTTTTCTATTGAATTCAGATTTTTCTCGATGATTTTTCTGGCATCTGTACTATATTTCAATTTTGTAATACTGCCAGGACGACTCCGATAAAAATATTCCGTTGTACCGGTATGTGCTACTCTGCCAGCCAAGTCTACTATTTTATAGAAAACTGCAATGTCTTCATTATTTTCACCAACCGGAAAACGTATTTCTTCAAATAGATTACGAGCATAAATTTTATCCCACGCTGCAACATCAAGTGACTTTCCAGAGAGAATCTCATTCAGAGCTTCTTCCGGTGAGTAAACGCCCTCTGCTCCCTCATAAGCTGTTCTAACGATAACTGTTCCATCGGTGACATATCTGCCACAGGCCGCCATTTTGACATTGTACTTCTTACAGGCATCCAGTAAATGCTCTACCATCGTAGTTTCTACCCAGTCATCACTATCAATGAAAACAAAGTATTCTCCCTTTGCAATATCGATTCCAGCATTTCTAGCATCAGACAATCCACCATTCTTTTTGTGGATCACCTTTATCCTACTATCTTTCCCTGCATATTCATCGCATATTTCTGGGCATTTATCTTTTCCTCCATCATCAACCAGTATAATCTCTAAATTCTTATATGTCTGGTTGATGATAGAATCAACGCATTTGCTGAGATAATCCTCTACGCCATATATAGGAACTATAACGCTTACGAGTTCATTCATTTAGGTTTCCCCCTTAACTTTTCTCTCCCACCCACATACACAATAAAACGCTAACAGTATCAAGAAAGAGCCGCCCAGCGTGATTTCAACAGTTGCCGAAAGAATGAAAGCATACACGCCAAATAGGAAGGGAGCTGTTCTTCCTCCTGAGTTCTTGCCCATTTTACCGCAATGATATGTTATAAGCAGCATCAGCACAACTCCAATGATGCCAGCCTGAATTGCCACCTGTGCTAATCCATTTTGTGCATTAGGGCCAAAATATCGTGAAACTACTGCTGTACCATATCCATATCCAATCCAAGGCTTTTTAGATATAATCTCACCCAGATTCTTGTATATCAAAGTTCGAGATAGAATATTTCCTGTTTTACCTATCGTTCCTAGATACGTGGCAATAGTGGGAAGACTCATAATAGCATCAAGTGCAACCGTCACAATTCCCGAAAGAATAACTGAGACTACAAGAACAATCGGGCTGCTGATAAAGTTCAAAAATCCTGTCCAGCGTCTGTTTATTTTAAACTTGAATAGCCTTGAAATAAAAGACAAGAGTAAGACAAAAATAATCATAAACAATCCAGTATATGCCTTCATGTATAGATCCAAATAGATGATTAGGAAATAGAATAAACCGTTCAACACACTACTATGGCGTATTTTTAGTGAAAGCACAAACCGTTGTCGTTCGTTGTTATCACGCCTCATCAGATACAAATTGAAACAAAGCAATATCACATTTAGGTAAGCCACATTAAATTTGTTTCCAATAAAGTATATATTGTTTGCATTATCTACAACATTCCTTCCTTGAATCAGTACTGTTATCACAGACGGAACCCAATATAGAAGCAAGCAGTCCCTTGATACTTTTGTAATCTTCCTACTTCCTCTTTTTTTTACTGAAATCCAAGGAACAGCAATATACAGTATCATTTTCCATGCATAAATCACACCTGAAAATGTAACATATAATCCATTATATTGCCTATTTACTGCCGAAGAAATCAAATAGGAAAACGCCAGTACCCCCCCCAGATGAGTGTTGATCTATTGATACATTTTATATTTTTAATAACATACCCTGTACAAAACAGACAGCCCATTAGCTCAATCAGAAGCCAAGTGATTTCATTAACCGCTGTGATTCGCAAAAATAAGACAAGCCACATTATTTGAACAGCAAAATAATTTATATCTAGTTTCACCTTCTACACCGTTTAAACCTTTCCTTACTCATTAGCATCGGTAGTTTCAATCTTCTACCAAATCAGATTACTCTTTCCGCCCTCATATCACATGACTCTAAAATCCGAAAGTATACAAACGTGCCGGTGAACTTGCATAGCTTAAGAACGACCATGTCATTACAAAAAGTATGCCTCCAACATATATTAGTCTACTGTTTGTGTTAAAATATTTTTTCATTGTTGGGAAAAAGAGAGGCAATCCTATACGGAAATACATTGCAACACGAGAGATCATCGTATATCTCATTCCGATCAATTCAACGCCAATATAAATGGTTGCCATATAAATCAGCCACCATGTTCTCTCATCATTATCTTTACGTCTTATCATAATCAGAATCGCAATTATTATAATTCCCCATAGTACAAGTGTACCTTTCGCCTCTGCACTCCAAAAACTTGTTTGGAGGTAAGATACATATTTCGGCAAAATCTTGGAAACTATAGTTGTCAATAGGGGGAGTGCGACTGGTAAAATACATACTCCCAACACTACCCATTTGTAATGCTTTCTTTTTTCCTTCAGCTTATATATCAATAACACAACCACAAACAATAGCGCAGACAGATGAAAACACGCCGCAATAGCAACCCACACGATTGCTTTTTTATACTTTTCTTGTTTAACTTCCTCAATAGCCTGCGCCGCAATTGACAAAGCCAAAACCTGTCGCATAATATTAAAGGAACTCATATATATGGAATCACACATATATACATACGTTGCAAAATACAAATCACTATACTGCTCTACATTGTTACAAATAAATCGCATCATGAAATAGCATGTAATAGCAGCAGTTATAATTAGAACCCATTGTGGATTATGGAATACAGACATAATCAGCTTATTATATGCCATGTATATGGTTTCTGTCTGTTCACTATATCCACCATAGATTCCATAAGAAATAAAGTTCCATTCAGTTGTTGGAAAAGATGAAAAAATATCTTTCCATGACATTCTTGATGCGGCATTCGCAACAGATAGATACATTTTTGTATCTTCTCCGACAGTAGATCCACGCAATCCAAGAACAAGGGTCATCGCCATGAAAGAAATCCATAAAAAGTATTTAGACGATAAGTTGGTTTTCTTATTGATGAATGCTACTATAGCAATAAATAACAAAAGTCCTATATAAACTGTCATACATTTATACTCCTTTAAAACTCCCTTCTAATTTGAATTTTCAGGAAAGATATCTTGCTAAAATACTATATGCCTTCGGCATCTTACCAAACAAAACTGTTTTAATTTTTTCCTTTTTGTTCAATGCATTCTTAAAGCAAAAAGAAAAGTCCATTCCATCAATGACAAAACCATGTATATCATATAGTTGGCATTCATGTATGTACATCTTTACAAGCATCCCATACATACACTTCTGTAATGCTTTATCATCTAACAAATCAAATTGATTTTTCCATTCTTTCAAATTCTTAACCGAGTCATTTTTCTTTTTCTCATCCCTCTGCGAAGTCATAATTGAATTTTCACGAATGATATAATGATAGAAAGTTCCATCTATACATGTAATTTTTTTGGCAGGCAAAAAAACGCGCGGTAACATTTGAACATCCTCAAAATAAATACCTTTTTTAAAATATAATTCGTTATCAAGAAGGAATTTTCTCCTATACATATTCAACCATGCCGGCGCGTACCATTGAGACTCACAAACTGCCTTTTCAACAAAGTCTTTTGCGCTATATATAAATCCCGCCGGTGTTGCAGAATGAATCATTTTCTCATTTCCATCCGGCTTCTCCATAATTGCGTTTCCAACGACAATATCTACTTGCCCATCACTTGTGGCACTTATTAATCGTTCACAGGAATCCAATTCGATGTAATCATCCGAATCAACATATAAGACATATTCTCCTGTTGCCAAATTCAAACCAGCATTACGCGCATCTGAAAGTCCGCCATTTTTCTTGTGAATTACACGTATCCGTTCATCTTCCATTGCATACTGGTCACAAAGTATTGGACAACGGTCTGGGCTTCCATCATCAACTAAAATGATTTCCAGATTTTTATATGTCTGTTTCAACAAGCTCTGCACACAGCGATCCAGTTCTTTTTCTACTTTATATACGGGAACGATAATGCTAATTTTCCCCTGCATAATCTGTTTCTCCTTCAAGCCAAATGACTACCGTATTTACTTATACGGCTTATCCTTCATTTGGTATTTATTCTACAACAGGTGATGCAATATACCCCTCGGTGGCATTTTCTTTCGGTATTATTTTCCCCGGATTCCCGATTACAATTGAATGGTCAGGAACATCAAAATTAACATATGCGCCAGGAGCTATCAATACATCATTTCCTACTTTTACTTTTCCTACAACAATTGAGTTTGTGCCCAAAAACACATCATTTCCAATGATTGGCGTACCGGCTTTTGCACCACTGTCAATCTGCCCAAGCAGAACACCATTAAGGCAATCTACA
>OHCX01000307.1_pt1 | contig 20463 bp, 14 predicted proteins | sample 1566841 | NCBI WGS metagenome assembly OHCX01 (sample SAMEA3879513, study PRJEB24766) | human gut metagenome | biome: human-associated habitat; feature: feces | place: USA | collected 1985/1987 | reverse complement strand
CTCGCGCGCTTTTTAGACGCCTACTCCCTTAGCAGGGGAGCCCCTTCGGCCACTTGGGTACTTCCGCAGGTCGGTTGAGCCGATATGAAGGAAAGAAAATGGCGGAGAGAGTGGGATTCGAACCCACGGCACATTGCTGTGTCACTGGTTTTCAAGACCAGCTCCTTAAACCGCTCGGACATCTCTCCGAATGCCGGCCTCCAAAGCCGTGAATCATCTTATCATATCCAGGCAGGTTTGTCAATTCCTTTTGCAGAAACCGATGAATATTTTAGGAAGAAACCTTGATGTTCCCATGGGAAAGTGCTATACTAATTCAATAAAATAATGCAACTGGAAGGTGTTCCTGTATGACAAAAATTGATATTTATTCTGGCTTTCTCGGCGCTGGCAAGACGACGCTCATCAAAAAAATGATCAAGGAAGCCTATCACGGCCAGAAGCTCGTCCTCATTGAGAACGAATTCGGCGAAATTGGCATTGACGGCGGCTTTCTGCAGGAGGCGGGCATCCAGATCACGGAGATGAACTCCGGCTGCATCTGCTGCTCGCTGGTGGGCGATTTCGGCCGCGCGCTCAAGAAGGTTATTGCGGAGTATGCGCCCGACCGCATCTTGATCGAGCCGTCCGGCGTCGGCAAGCTGTCCGACGTCATCGGCGCCGTGCGCAAGGTCACGTCCGACGACGTGCAGCTCGGCAATTTCGTGACCGTGGCGGACGCGACGAAGTGCAAGATGTATATGAAGAACTTCGGCGAGTTCTACAATAACCAGATCGAGACGGCCAACACCATCATCCTCAGCCGCACCGACGGCATGACGGAGGAAAAGCTCGACCAGTGCGTCAACATGATCCGCGAACACAACAAGGACGCCGTGATCGTTACGACCCCGTGGCCGGAGCTGACCGGCGAGCAGCTGATGGAGGCCATGGAGCAGCGCAGCACCATCGCCATCGAGCTTGCAAAGCTCGAAGAAGAGGCGCACCACCATCATCATGACCATGACGAGGACGACGAGTGCGACGATCCGGACTGCGCCTGCCACCATCATCACCACGACGAGGATGACGACGAGGACGAGCACCATCATCACCACCATCACGACGAGGATGACGACGACGAGCACGAGCACCATCACCATCATCACCATGATGACGACGATGACGATGAATGCGATGACCCGGACTGCGCCTGCCACCACCATCACGATGACGACGATGACGACGAGCATGAGCACCACCATCATCACCATCACCACCACGGCCATGACGCCGACGAGGTCTTCATCAGCTGGGGCGAGGAAACGCACAAGAAATTCACAAAGGCCGAGATCGAGCGCATCCTGAAGGCGCTTGGGGACACGGATGCCTACGGCATTGTCCTGCGCGCAAAGGGCTATGTGGCAAACGCCGAGGGCGAGAAGTGGATCCACTTCGACTATGTCCCCGGTGAGCCGGATATCCGCGACGGCGGCGCGATGGTCACGGGCCGCATCTGCGTGATCGGCTCGAAGCTGAACGAAGAGGCTGTTGCGAAGCTCTTCGGCGTGGAAAAGCAGTAAGGAGTTTTCTCTATGGCTATGCCTGATATCCCCATGTACGTCTTTACCGGCTTTCTGGAGTCCGGCAAGACGAAGTTCATTCAGGAAACGCTCGAGGATGAGCGCTTCAACACCGGCGAGCGGACGCTTCTGCTGGTTTTCGAGGAGGGTGAGGAGGAATACGACGTCTCGGCCTACCCGCACAAGGAGGTCTACGAGCAGGTTCTGGACTATGAAGACCTCAGCCCGGAAATGCTGACCGATCTGCAGAAAAAATACCGGGCCGAGCGTGTGGTCGTGGAGCTCAACGGGATGCATCTTGCTGCGGATTTCTACCTCAAGACCCCCGACCACTGGAAGATCGCGCAGGAGGTCATGTTTGCCGACGCGACGACCTTCCTCAGCTACAACGCCAATATGCGCCAGCTCGTCGTGGACAAGCTGGCAGGCGCGGAGATGCTGGTTCTCAACCGCATGGCCCCCGGCACGGACGTCATGCCGTACCACAAGATCGCCCGCGCCGTGAACCGGAAGATCGACATTCTCTATGAATACACCGACGGCTCGACGCACTATGACGATATCGAAGACCCGCTGCCGTTCGACCTGAACGCGCCCGTGGTCGAGATCAGGGACGAGGATTATGCCCTGTTCTACCGCGATATCACCGAGGAGCCAAAGAAGTACGCGGGCAAGACCGTGAAATTCAAGGGGCAGGTCGCGCGCCTGCGCCGGGAAAAAGAGGGGATGTTTGCTCCCGGCCGGTTCGTCATGACCTGCTGCGAGGCGGATATCACGTTCATGGGCCTGCCGTGCAAATTCGCGGCGGCCTCCGGCCTTGCGGCCAGAAGCTGGGTCTGGGTAACGGCGACGGTCGAGGTCAAGTTCCACACGCTCTACAAGGGCGTCGGACCCATCCTGACGGCTGTGAACGTACAGCCCGCCGAGCCTGCCGAGCAGAACGTCGCAACGTTCTGATACGATTCATATTCGCTCCTTTGTGTACCAAAGCAGCCGGCAGAGACTTGTCTGCCGGCTGCTTTCTGTTTTGGCAGAATGGCTCTTGCCGGAAGGCTGGAAATCAGGTATAATACAGAAAAAGACGCCCCGCCGGGAGGCGGGGGGAACGGAGGCGTTTGCATATGCAGACAAGCTATCGCTTTTCCGCGCCGGGCCGCACGGAGATCAGCGGCAACCATACCGACCATCAGCACGGCTGCGTGCTGGCTGCGGCTGTCGATCTGGAAACGACGGCGGAGGTCACGCTGCGGCCCGATTCCATCATCCGCGTTGCGTCCGAGGGCTATGCCCCGGTCGAGATCGATCTGAATGATCTGTCCGTCCACGCGGAAGAAAAAAATACGACCGCCGCGCTCGTGCGCGGCGTTGCTGCGGCGTTTGCGCAGCGCGGCTGTAAGCTGCACGGCTTTGACGCGGCTGTCCGCTCGACCGTCCTGCCCGGCTCCGGTCTGTCGTCCTCCGCCGCATTCGAGGTTCTGATCGGCACGATCTGCAACGAGCTGTTTTTCGATAAAAAATGCTCCGCCATCGAGATCGCGCAGATCGGCCAGTATGCCGAGAACGTCTATTTCGGCAAGCCCTGCGGCCTCATGGATCAGATGGCCTCCAGCGTCGGCGGGCTGGTCTTCATCGATTTTGCCGACCCGGCGCACCCCGCCGTCCGGCAGGCGGCGTTCGATTTTGCGCACTGCGGCTACACGCTCTGCACGCTCGATTCCGGCGCGGATCACGCAGATCTGACGGACGAATACGCCGCCATCCCCGAGGAAATGCGCCGCGTAGCCCGCGTGTTCGGCAAGGACGTGCTGCGCGAGGTGGACGAGGCGGAATTCTACGCAAAGCTCAAGGCGACCCGCGAGGCGGCGGGCGACCGCGCCGTTTTGCGCGCGATGCATTTCTTTGACGAAAACCGCCGGGTGCAGCAGCAGGTGCAGGCGCTGGAACGGGACGATTTTGAGGGCTTCCTTGCGGGCGTGCGCGATTCCGGGCGCTCGTCGTGGATGCTGCTGCAGAACGTGGTTCCTGCCGGGAGCCGGGAGCACCAGCAGATGGCCCTTGCGCTGGCTGCCTGTGAAAAGCAGCTTGCCGGGCGCGGCGCCTGCCGCATTCACGGCGGCGGCTTTGCCGGGACGCTGCTGGCGTTCGTGCCGAATGAAGCGCTTGCGTCCTTCCGCGCCAATATGGAGGCCGTGCTCGGCGAGGGCCGCTGCCACGTGCTCTCGATCCGGCAGGCGGGCGGCGTCCGGCTGGCATGAGACGGGCTGACCGCGCGGTCACGGACCGCGAACGGATTTTGCAGGTGATCGAGTCCTGCGAATGCTGCCGCGTCGGTTTTTCCTGCCCGGAGGGCGCGTATATCGTGCCGCTGAATTTCGCCTTTGTCCCCGGCTCACCTGACCGGTTTTATTTCCACGGCGCGCACGAGGGCCGCAAGGCAGAGCTCATCCGCACTGCGCCGCGCGTCGGCTTTGAGCTGGACTGCGCGCACGCGCTCGCAGCCGGACAGACCGGCTGCTCGTATTCCTATCGCTATCAGAGCGTGATCGGAACAGGCGTGATCTGCGAGGTGCAGGAGCCGGAGGAAAAGAAGCGGGCGCTGTCGGCAATTATGGCGCACTATGAAAAGAGCCGTCTGTTTACCTTTACAGACGAGCAGGCGCAGCGCGCGGCCGTGTTCCGGCTGGACGTCGCGCAGCTGACCTGCAAGGAGCATTTGTAAGAAAGAAGGAAGACACATGAACGAATTTGAACTGCAGCACCTGCCGGAGGCGTACCGTCCCTTGTCGCCGTGGAGCTATTTTGGCCTCGGCATTCTCTACGCCCTGCCGCTCCTGGGCTGGATCTTCCTGATCGTCCACGCCATCGGCAGCGCGAACATCAACCGCCGCAATTATGCCCGCAGCTATTTCTGCGTCTACGTGCTGGCGATCATTCTGGGCGTCCTGCTGACGATCACCGGCGTACTGTCCGGCCTGACCCAATCCCTGAACGGTACGTTCGCATAAGTCCATAAATCAAAAAACGTGGCTGTCTCAATGATGTTTCGATCATTTGAGACAGCCCTGTTTCTTGCGGCGGGGGGGATTAAGACAGGCTCTTACCGCATACGGTGCAGAATACGGCGTCGGACAGCTTGACGGGCGCGCCGCAGTGCGGGCAGTATCTGTTAGTCCGCTGCGGCTGGGCTGGCAGCTCAGGCTCCAGAGAGAACACAACGGGCTTTCCCTGCGGAGCGGGCTGCGTCACAGGTTCGGCAGGCTCGGGCTGCGCGGGTACATCGTACTGGATGGGCTGCGTAGGCGCGTCGGGCCACTCAGGCTGTGCAGGCTGTTCGGACTGCGCGGGCACGTCGTATTGGATAGGCTGGGTAGGTGCTGCGTCGGGCCACTCGGACGGAACGGGCCATTCGGGCTGCGCAGGACGCGTGGGCGGCACAGGCGAAGACAGCTGCGGAGCGCTTGCCGTACTTTTGCACATCACTTATTATAGCAGTGGGGTCATATACAACGGAAGAAATACGATGCTGTCTTCCTCTTTGAAATCGCCGGTGTGCAAAACATAAGGGATATGAAGCTGATCGGCATATTTCGTCTTGAATTTTTTCAGAGAGGACAGCGTAAATCTAGTTTTTTGATTTTCATATTTCTACGCAAATCGAGAGAATTGGGCATTTTCTGAAAAAGTGATTCAGGAAAAAAGGATGGTGCGGTACAGACCGGTAAGAATCATAGTCGTTTTGGCATGTATCTCTCGACGAATGTTGACGAATCTGGTATAATTCATGCAGAGAAACCAAACAGCATGCAACAGATACGGGAGGCGCGATAAAATGAGCAGAGACTCAGAAAAGGTTTTGAAAGAATTGCAGAAATTCCTGGACGCTCACGCAGAGGACACGGAGAACGAAGCCGACGTGGATGCCCTGGCGGAGCGGTTCTTTGCAGAATACAATCTAAAATGCAAAGAGCAGAAAGAATCTGCGCCTGAAACGGCGGACGATTATCTGGATCTCGCCGAACAGGTCACGTCGAAGAAAAAAAGAGTGGAATATCTGCACAAGGCGCTGGAGCTGGAGCCGGACAATCTGGATGCAAGACTCCAATTGATCCTGCGTACAGCGGAGCAGCCGGACGAGCGGCGGCTTGCCCTGCAGGAGCTGCTCGACGCAGCGGACAAGCAGATGGAAAAGTCCGGCGCGTTCAAGGAGTACGCCGGTGAGTTTTGGACAGCGTTTGAAACCAGACCATATATGCGCGTGCGCTATACATACTTTGACGTTTTAATTTCCTGCGGCATGATGCGCCGGGCGATCGACGAAGGGCAGCGCCTGTTGGAATTGTGCGAGAACGATAATCTCGGCGTCCGCTATCAGCTGATGCATTTGTATGCCTATATGGAAGACGAGATGCACGCGCTGGCGCTCCATAAGCAGTTCGATTCCTATGAGGAAACGCAGATGCTCCTGCCGCTGGCAGTTTTGTATTACAAGCTGAATCAGTTCGATAAGGCAGAGGACTACATCAAGCGCCTTGCGAAAGCGAACAAGGATACGAAAAAGTTCCTGCGGGCGGCGGCGCGTGACCAGCTGGACGATTATATTGGCGAGATGAGCCCCTATGGATACCGGCCGTTTACGATGGAAGAGCTGCTGGACGAACTGATGCACACCAGTTATCTGTTCAACTCTGTACCATACTTCTTCGCATGGGCAAGTAAAGTCCTTGCTGCGAAAACAAGTGCAAAAATGAGCGCAGGAAAGCCGAAACTCCTGCACTGAACCGGCAATATGAATGATGCAGAAAAGGCACGACATTGCGTCGTGCCTTTTGCGTTATCTGCAATTATACGAGGTATTCAGAAGCGCCGTTGTCCTTGCATTGACACCCATCAGCTCCCGCTGTGTCTGCCGGTTCGCCTGACACATGGGCATCAGAAAATTTACAGCCTTTCGGATCTGCTGAAGGTCAGAGAAAGTAAGGGCATTCTGGTGCAGATGCTCCAAAACACGGCTACCTTTGAGCGGGTCTTATCCAACAGGAAAGCCAACGGTTTAAGTGACAAAACCTTACAAACCTGCAACAACCGCTGAATCAAGGCAAAGCGAACGGGCTTGCCGCCTGTGATTCACAGACAGCAGGCCCGCTCGGCTGCTTGAACACTAGCTTTTTGGGATCACTTCAAAATTGTCCTGCCGGGGAAATTTTGTTCAGCCGGCGTCCTCTGAGACGCTGGGGGTTTCGTAGGTTTCGATGCGGCGGATATGCGCGCCGAGCGCGGTGAGCTTGCCGACGATGTCCTCGTAGCCGCGCTCGATGAAGTGCGCATCCTCGATGAGCGTCATGCCCTCGGCGCACATAGCGGCGATGACCATCGCAGCGCCCGCGCGCAGGTCGCAGGCGCGGACCTCGCAGCCGCGCAGCGTCTGCACGCCGTCGATGATAGCGGTCTTGCCCTCGACCTGGATATTTGCGCCCATGCGGCCAAGCTCGGCCGTGTAGCGGAAGCGGTTGTCATAGACGCCCTCGGTCACGAGGCTGGTGCCGACGGCGGTGGCCAGACAGACGGTGATCTGCGGCTGCATATCGGTCGGGAAGCCGGGGTACGGCATGGTCTTGACGTTCGCGCGGTGCAGGCGGTAGGCGGATTCGACGCGGATGGCGTCGTCATACTCCGTGATGTCCGCGCCGATCTCGCGCAGCTTGGCGGTGATGCAGTCGAGGTGCTTCGGGATGACGTTTTCAATCAGCACGTCGCCGCCGACTGCGGCGGCAGCGGCCATATACGTGCCCGCCTCGATCTGGTCGGGGATGATGGAATAGCAGCCGCCGTGCAGCGCCTTGACGCCGCGCACCTTGATGACGTCGGTGCCCGCGCCGGAGATCTGCGCGCCCATGGCGTTCAGGAAGTTCGCGAGGTCGACGATGTGCGGTTCTTTGGCGCAGTTTTCGATGATCGTCATGCCGCTGCACAAAACTGCCGCAAGCAGGATGTTCATCGTCGCGCCGACGGAGACGATATCAAGATAGACATGGCCGCCGCGCAGCCCGCCCTTCGGGGCGTCGGCGCAGACATAGCCGCCGGCCTGCTCGACCATGGCGCCCATGGCCTCGAAGCCCTTGATGTGCTGGTCGATGGGGCGGACGCCGAAGTTGCAGCCGCCCGGCATGGCGACATGGGCATGGCCGAAGCGGCCAAGCTCTGCGCCGATGAGATAATACGACGCGCGGATACGGCGGACAAGCTCGATGGGCGCGGTCGCGTTGCGGGCGCGGGTGCAGTCGATCTCGAGCGTGTTGCGGCCGTAGCGCCGGATCTCCGCGCCCATATCGCGCAGGATCTCCAGCAGCAGACGAACGTCTGAAATATCCGGTACGTTTTCGATCCGGCAGGGGCCGCTGACGAGCAGCGTGGCCGGCAGGATCGCGACCGCCGCGTTCTTGGCCCCGGAAATGGTCACGGAGCCGGAAAGCTTTGTGCCGCCTTGAACGATGTATTTGATCAAAATGTAATCCCTCTTTGGTAGCGTCAGTTGACACTAAGAGTGTTTGCGGAAATGCGTTATGTTAACAAAGCCAAATTCGGCCGCTATTAGAATAGCACACCACGGCAGGAATGTAAAGGAAAATGACAATGCAGCAGCAGGAAATCTTCAGATTTTCTTCATAATTCGACAGGCGCAGACGGCGGACGCTATGTTTCCGCCGTGATTTCGCGCGTAATGCCGTTGATAAAAAAGCTTCCCGCGTCCGTTTCGACCAGCCAGACCGGCACGAAGCGGATGCCCGTACCGGCCTGATCGGACGGCAGATACGCCTGCGTAAGACCCGTCACCGCGCTTCCGACCCAGCCGAGCGCGTCACGCCGGGCCAGCAGCTGCGCCAGCGCGTCAGCGGCGGAGATGGCCTCCTGCTCCGACACACGCGTAATGGAGCTTCCGCCGGTATAAAACGTGCCCTCGACCGCCGTGAGGCAATCGTCCGTGTAGCTTAGCGTCAGCTGGCTGCCGAGCACCGGCACGCCGAGCAGCGTCTGCGAGGTGCGGATCTGCACGGCGCCCGTCTCCGTCTGCTCCCGCGTGAGGGTCTGATATTGAAAATCCATGGCGCGCAGCAGCTTTTCTGCGGCCTTTTCAGAACTCCGCACCCGGCTGCCGCCGGTCATCACGGCGGAGAAGCCGCCCGTGCGCGTGATATGGAGCGTCCCAAGCTCGGATTCGTAGGTGCTCTCAAAGCCGGATTCGCCTGCGGGCGCGGCCTTCGCGCCGAGCAGCGCCTGCGCGGCGGTCTGCGCGCCGTCCTCAGAAAGCTCGACACTGTAGAGCACGGGACTGCGCGGAAGCTCGTCGAGCAAAACGGAAAGGCCGTAGCTCTCGTAGAGTGTCTTCAGCTCCTGCAGCATCTGCCGCTGCTCATGCGTCTGCGCAAGCCGGTTCGGAACGACGATGCACAGAAGCCCCAGCGCACAGAGCGTCAGAATGAGAAGGATCAGATTTTTCATGCGCGAAGCGCTCATAGCGGCTCCTCCTGATGGAAAATTTGAGTCAGTGGTGCGATGGATACGGCGGAAAGCAGCTGTTCTAAAGAGGTCTTCGGCGAATCTGTATGGATTTACCCACTTGTTTGTAGGGGCCGATGCCCACATCGGCCCGCTGGGAAATTGCGAATTCGCCTAAGATTCCCGCAGAAACGGTGCGTTCTGCCGGGTCGATGTGGGCATCGACCCCTACGATTAACAGCGAAAAGCCTGCGGATTCGCATCGGACTATCGCTTTTCGCAATTACCTGCTGCGACCTCTCAGGCGCTCCCGCGCCAGTGCATCGTGGGCAGGTACATATCAAGCTTACTCCGTCTCCCACCCGGCGGTGAGTTCACCGCCGGTGCCTTCGGCGTACAGAAGGCGGAGCGTGCCGCCCTTCGGCAGGCAGGCGGCTGCCTGCGTGGCGGGCAGGAGCGCTGCGGGCGTTGACGAGGCCGTGTAGCTGCGGTACAGGACGGAGGCGTTCGTGATCTGCGTGCCGTCGAAGCGGAGCTCGATCGCGCCGCGCGGTGCGATCTCGATGCCGGACAGATAATAGCCGAAGGTGCACACGGCGCTCTGGCCGTCGGCCCGATAGCTTTGCAGATAGACCCGCGCCTCACCGTAGCTGTCACCGGTCAGGCGGCTGAGGAGGCTGCGCGCAGCCTCGATGCGGTCAAGCGCGCCTGCCGACGCGCTCTGGAAGCGGCCGTCCGGCTGGAGGATCTGCAGTTCAATTCTGCCCTGCGCGCTCACGCGCAGGCGCAGGCCGGTTTCGGTAAAGGACGTCGTGCCGTCGTTTCCGACGAAGCGTGCGTCGCCGTAAGGGTTGATGCCAATCTGGGTTGCGAGGGCGGAAATAAATCGCGCGTCGCACGGGTTCGTGCCGAGGCCGGTGCAGACGGCGGCGCTTGACGCGCTGATGAGCGAGAGCGGATCGAGCGCGCTGTAGGGCGCGTCGTCCGATTCAAACGCGAAGAAGCTGCCGTCCGGGACGGCGGCGGAAAGCTCGGCCGCAAGCGTCTCGGCGGAAAGCGCTGTCTGCGCGCGATAGCAGCCGTCGCCCAGCAGATACAGCTGAACCGTCTCTCCGTCCAGCGCCAGCACGTACCACTGCGCGTCCGCGCCCTCCGGCGCGCGCACGTTCAGCCATGCGCCAAGCACGGCGGGGGAAATTTGTCCCGGGAAGCAGAAGGCCGCGCCGGGCTTCCGCAAAGCGGCATAAAACGCCGATTCGGCGCACGCCTGCGGCGTCTCGGCGCTTTCGAGCGCCTGCGCAAGCAGCCCTCCGTACTGCCCGTAGAGCGTATCGAGGGCGGCAAAGTCATACTGTGCGCTCTGCCTGCCCGCCTCGGTGCTCAGCGTGACGGCGACGGGCTGCGCCGCGCCGATGAATGCGCTGCCGGTGGCAGGCGCGGTATAGGTCAGCTCCGCTTCATTGAGGCCGAACAGCCCCGCAAACGGGCGCAGCGCGCTTGCCAGCCATTTGGTCTGCGTGAGCGTCTTTGTCGGCAGGCACATGATCGCAAGCGTCACATTGACCAGCACGAGAAACACGATCAGAATGTCCTTTCCGATCTCCAGCAGCCTCCGGCCATGGCCATGTCTTCGTTTCTGCTTCATGCCTGCGCCTCCGCGGCGGGCATGGTGATGAGGACCGAGGTACCCTTGCCGTATTCGGACGAAATTTCAATGCTGCCCTTGTGCTGGTTCAAAATCTCCTGCGCGATGGAAAGGCCGAGGCCCGTGCCGCCGGATTCGCGCGAACGCGCCTTGTCCACACGGTAGAACCGGTCAAACAGGCGCGGCAGATCCTTTTCGGGGATGCCGATGCCGTTGTCGGCCACGCGGACAAAGACGTTTTTGCCGCTCGTGCCGACGGTCATGTCGATTTTGCCGCCGTCGGGCGTATACTTGACAGCGTTGGAGACGATGTTGGTAATGACCTGCTCGATGCGCTCCCGGTCGCCGTTGACGTCGGGAATGTCCCCCTCGCAGGTGAGCGTCATGGTGTGGTGGTGGTTCTGCTCGGCGTTGAGCTTTGCCGCGTCATACACATTCTGCACGGCTTTTAAGAACGGGAACCGGGAGATGTTCATCTCCATCTTGCCGTAATCGATCTTGCTGAGCGTGAGCAGATCCTGCACGATGCGGGTCATGCGGTCGGCCTCGCTGATGATGACGTTCATGAAATTCGAGCGCAGCTCCGGCGGCAGCTCGTCGCCGGTGTCGACGATCGTTTCGGCGTAGGATTTGATATTGGTCAGCGGCGTTCGCAGCTCGTGCGAGACGTTGGCGACGAATTCGCGCTTGAGCTGCTCGCTCCTGCGCTGCTCGGTGACGTCGTGGATGACGACGAGCACACCGCCCTGCGCGTGGTCGGACGAGAACGGCGCCATGAACAGCTCCAGCTCCCGTTCGCCGACGGTCTTCTGCGCCTCGATATACTGCGGTCTGCGCAGCGTCAGGAGCGTGTCAAGCTCGGCTTCCTTCGAGAAAATTTCGTCGAAGGTTGTCTGGCTTGACAGGTTCTGCGCGAGCATCTGCGTGGCGGCGGGGTTATAGTGGATGACGCTGCCCGCCGTATTGAACGCGACGACGCCGTCCGTCATGTGCAGAAACAGCGTGGAAAGCTTGTTGCGCTCGTTCTCCGCCTCGGAGATCGTGTCCTGCAGGACCTTTGCCATGTGGTTGAAGTTCCGGGTCAGATCGCCGATCTCGTCGCGGCTGTCGACCGTGACGCGGTTCGCGAAATCTCCCGCCGCGACGCGCTTTGTGCCGACGGTCAGCGCGCGGATGGGTGTGATCAGAATCTGCGACAGCAGGAACGACAAGATCACGCAGATCACCAGACCCAGCGCCAGCGCGCGCAGGATGATGATCAGCAGCTCGCTCGTCAGCGCGTCGACCGTGGCGCGGTTGTCGCGGATGTAGGCGATATACTGCGCGCCGTCCGACTCGACGGGGACGGCCAGATCCATATAATCGTTCGTGACCGAGCTGCTCTGCCCGACCTCGCCGTTCATGGCGGACAGAATGTTCTGCGTCATCACGACCGTGGTGCGCTGGTTCGAGCTGTCGAGCACGGAGCCGGTCTGGTCAAGAATGTAGACGTTGCGGCCCGTGATATCGATGCCGAGCCCGGCCTGCGCCATGAGAAGTTCCTTCATCTGCGCGGGGGCGTTGTCCTCCGCCGAGAGCCTTTGCAGCTGGGCGATGAATTCCGGGGTAAACGTGCCCTCCATCTGCTCATAGAACTGGGACACATAGAAATTGCCGACGCCGCTCATCAAAAACGCGCCTGTCGTCAGCATCAGGGCCAGGATCAGGATCACCATGATCATGACCATCTTCATGCGCAGGGACCGCATGGCCGCCCCTCCTTTCTCGCGCGGGAAGCTGCGTTATCCCGCGAAATAATAGCCGACGCCGCGCCGGGTCAGGATATACTGGGGCTTGCCGGGGTCGTCCTCGATTTTTTCACGAAGCCGCCGCACGGTCACGTCGACCGTGCGCATATCCCCGTAATAGTCATAGTTCCATACCCGCTGCATCAGATCCTCGCGGGAGAAGACCTTTCCGCGTTCGCGGATAAGATAGGAGAGAAGGTCGTATTCCTTCTGTGTCAGATCGACCGGCGTGCCGTTTTTCGTCACCTGATAGGTTTCGGGGTTTAGGCACAGGCCATTTGCCTCAACGGTATTTGCCGTGCCGGAGGCCTGCGCGGAAGCGTATTCCATGCTGCGGCGGCGGATGTTCGCCTTGACGCGGGCCATCAGCTCCTTCATGGAGAAGGGCTTGGTCATATAGTCGTCCGCGCCGGTCTCAAGGCCGAAGACCTTGTCCATCTCCTCCTCGCGGGCGGTGAGCATGATGATGGGCGTGGCGCGGTTTTCCGCGCGGAGCGTCTTGCAGATATCAAAGCCGTTCATTTTCGGCAGCATGACATCCAATAAGATCAGATCCGGGTCCTCCGTCTGCGCAAGCTGCAGGCCCGTCTGGCCGTCAAGCGCCTCAAGCGTCTCATAACCTTCGCGCTTGAGATTGAATTTCAGGATCTCTACGATCGCGCGTTCATCCTCTACGATCAGGACTGTCTTTGCCATAGTGTGTCCTCCTGTTCCTCAAACCGGGCGGCGAAGCGCCTTCGGATAGTGATTTTTGAGCTGGCTTCCGTCGCCCTTTGCCCAGCCGAGCGAAAGCCCGTCCGCCTGCACGAGCGTCCAGCCGCGCTTGTCGGACGGCAGCACGTCGCCGGACAGATACCGGGCAAGCAGCGGGTCGGATTCTTCAAGCGAGACGCTGCTTTCCAGCGTTTCCAGCCACAGCGCCCACGCGTGCGCGGGCGCAAAGCGGTTTTTCAGGACTGCGCCAAGCTCCAGCCCCGCGCGCAGCACCCGCAGCCCCTTTACCTCTGGCAGCGCCTGCGGGACGAGATAGCACACGTCCCCGAACCGCAGCAGCTTCCCCTCTGGCAAGGCCGCGCCGGTCCGGGCGCAAAAGTCCGTCAGCTCCTGCGGGCACCTGGCCGCAGGCTCCGGCGGAAGCACTGCGGGCGCTTCGTCCCCCGCCCGGCGGAGGACGGCGGCATAGTGCCCCTCGCCCAAGAGCTTATGCGGCCAGAGGCGGAACGTTTTTTCCAATCCCGGCGCGGGATTCGCCACCCAATCGGGTCTGCCGGGAGAAAAGAACGGCACGTCCGGCTTTTCTACAGAAAAATCGGGATTTTTCCACAAAAAGTCCGAGATCACGCCCTCGTTTTCCACAGGAGAGAACGTGCACGTGGAGTAAACCAGCCGCCCGCCGGGGCGGAGCATGGCTGCGGCGGAGGTCAGAATCTCCAGCTGGCGGTTGGCGCAGATGGCGTTCGTGTCCTCCGTCCAGTCGGTGACGGCGGCCTCCTCCTTGCGGAACATGCCCTCGCCGGAGCAGGGGGCGTCGACGAGAATTTTGTCAAAATAGCCCGCAAAGCGCTCTTCCAGCCGCTTCGGGTGCTCGTTCAGGACCAGCGCGTTGGAAATGCCCAGCCGCTCGATATTCCCGGAAAGAATTTTCGCGCGCTTGGCGTTGATCTCGTTGCAGACCAGAAGCCCCTTTCCCCGGAGTTTGCCCGCCAGCTGCGTCGATTTCCCGCCGGGGGCCGCGCACAGGTCGAGCACGCGCTCGCCCGGCTGCGGGTCCAAAAGCTCCGCCGGGGCCATGGCGCTCGGCTCCTGCAGATAATAAAGCCCTGCCGCGTGATACGGCGATAAGCCGGGCCGGGAGGCCGCGTCATAATAAAACCCCGTCGGGCACCACGGCACGGGAGAGAGCGAAAACCGCGACAGATCGCCCGTAAAGCCGGTTTTGAGCGGATTTCTCCGCAGACCGGTGCAGAGCGGCCGGTCAAAGGACGCAAGAAAGTCCTCATATTCGCTTCCCAAAAGCGCACGCATCCGCGCCTCAAAACCCTCCGGCAGCACCGCAGCCGCCTCCTTCCCGATTTACATAGTTATAAATATTATAGTGCATTTCCCCGAAAAAGGCAATGGCATATCCGCACAGTCTCCTCATGTGTCTGCCTGTCCCTCTTGGCGGCTTCCCGTTTTTGTGCTATAATCCTCCCAGATCATAACGAACGGAGAACGGCAATGAACGCACAGGGAACGGAACGGACGGAAAAACGGCTTTGCGTGGGGCTGCTTGCCCATGTGGATGCGGGCAAGACGACGCTGTCGGAGGCCATGCTTTACCGGGCAGGCGTCATCCGCACGCTTGGCCGCGTCGACCACGGCGACACGTTTCTCGACACCGACGCGCAGGAGCGCAGCCGGGGCATCACGATCTTTTCCAAGCAGGCCGTTCTTCCGCTGCCCGGCTGCACGCTGACGCTGCTCGACACGCCGGGCCATGTGGATTTTTCTGCCGAGATGGAGCGGACGCTGCAGGTGCTCGACTGCGCCGTGCTCATTATCAGCGGCCCGTCGGGCATCCAGAGTCACACCGTCACGCTCTGGCGGCTGCTGCGGCGCTATCAGGTGCCGGTCATTCTGTTCTTCAACAAAATGGACATGGAGACGGCGGATCGGGACGCGCTGCTTGCCGCTGTCCGCGCGGAGCTGGACGAGGGCTGCATTGATTTTTTGCAGCCGCAGGCGCAGCTCTACGAGGAGCTTTCCCTGTCCGACGAGGCGCTGATGGAGGACTATCTCGCCTCCGGCACGCTTTCCGACGCGCAGATCGCGCCGCTCGTCTCGCACAGGCGGGTGTTCCCGTGCCTGTTCGGCTCCGCGCTGCGGCAGACGGGCGTGGACGCGCTTCTGGACGCGCTGGGCCGGTTCGTGGACGAGCCTGCGCGGGGCGCGGAGTTCGGCGCGCACGTATTCAAGATCGCACGCGATGAAAAGGGTGCGCGGCTGACGTTTTTAAAGGTCACGGGCGGAACGCTCACGGTCAAGCAGACGCTTTCCGGCGAGGACTGGGAGGAAAAGGCCGACCAGCTCCGGCTCTATTCCGGCAGCAAATTTACGCTTTTGCAGCAGGCCGCCGCCGGGACGGTCTGCGCCGTGACGGGTCTGAGCAAAACGATGCCGGGCGATGTGCTGGGCCGCGAGACGGCGGCGCAGGCCCCGGTTTTGCAGCCGGTTCTGGAATACCGCCTGCTCTTAGAGGACGGCACGGACGCGGCGCTGGCGTATGGACAGCTGCGCGTGCTCGAAGAAGAGGATCCCGCGCTGCATCTGGTCTGGAACGCGCTGCTGCGCGAGATCCGCGTGCAGCTGATGGGGCCGGTGCAGATGGAGATTTTGCAGAAGCTGATTGAAGACCGCTTCGGGCTGAAGGTTTCATTTGACGCCGGAAATATTGTTTATCTTGAGACGATCACCGCGCCGGTCGAGGGCGTGGGGCATTATGAGCCGCTGCGGCACTATGCCGAGGTGCATCTGCTGATGGAGCCGGCAGAGCCCGGCTCCGGCCTGCAGTTCGATACCATGTGCCCGACGGACACGCTGGCGCTGCACTGGCAGCGGCTGATCCTGGCGCATCTGGCGGAAAAGGCCCACCGGGGCGTGCTGACCGGCGCGCCGATCACCGATATCCGCTTTACGCTCGTCTCCGGCAAGGCGCATCTGAAGCACACGGAGGGCGGCGACTTCCGGCAGGCGACCTACCGCGCCGTGCGGCAGGGCCTCATGAAGGCGCAGTCTGTGCTGCTCGAACCGTGGTACGCGTTCCGCATGGAGCTGCCCGCGCCGAGCGTGGGCCGGGCGATCACGGATATCCAGCGGATGCAGGGCGAATATGAGCCGCCGGAGCAGGAAGGGGAACAGACCATTCTGCGCGGAAGCGCGCCTGTGCGGCTGCTGCGGGAGTATCAGACGGAGCTTACGGCCTATACAAGGGGGCGCGGACGCATCCAGCTGCGCGTCAGCGGCTACCGGCCCTGCCGGGAGCAGGAGCAGATCGTAAAAGAGCTGGGCTACGACCCAGCGCGCGATCTGGAAAATCCGGCAAGCTCCGTGTTCTGCGCGCACGGCGCGGGCTATGAGGTCAAGTGGCAGGACGTGGACGCGGCGGCGCATCTGCCGCTGCTTCGGCTCGGAGGCCCCGCGCGGCAGGAGCCGCAGCGGATCGTAAAATCCGTTGCGCCCGGCGGCGCGCCGGAGCTGGAAAAGGAGCTGCTGGCGATCTTTGAGCGCACCTACGGCGCGATTCGTCGCCGCGATGTGCTGCCGCAGATGATGCTGCGCAGCGAGGACAAGCGCGAATTTCTGCAAAGCCTCGGCCCGGCGGATGATTTCCTGCTGGTCGACGGCTATAACATCCTGTTTGCGTGGGACGAGCTGAAGGAGCTGGCCCGCACGAGCCTCGACGCGGCGCGGCACGTGCTCATGAACCTGCTGTGCAATTATCAGGGCTACCGCGGCTGCACGCTCATTCTGGTCTTTGACGCGTACAAGGTGCCGCAGGGGCTGGGGTCTGTGGAAAAATACCACAACATCCACATCGTCTATACCCGGCAGGCGGAGACGGCGGATCAGTATATCGAGCGCCTGAGCTTTGAGCTTCGCGGCCGCCGCCGCGTCCGCGTGGCGACGAGCGACAATCTTGAGCAGCTCATCATCCTCGGCCACGGGGCCGAGCGTATCTCCGCCCAGCACTTCCACGATGAGGTCTACACCGCTCAGGCCGAGATCGAGCGCATTCTTTCGCAGAACAATCAGAAGAACGCGAAATAAACTCCGGCCCGCAGGCTGTGACCTGCGGGCCGGTTCGTCATTCGCCCAGCGGCATGACGCCAAGCTGGACCTCGGCGATGGAGGCGAAGCCGTACAGATCGCCTGCGCGGACGGTGTACCAGCCATTGAAGTCTCCGAGCACCGTAACGGCTGTTCCGTTCGGGATCTGTGCCAGAACCTCCGCGTCCGTCTGCGGAAAGGAGCGCAGCGCCATATACCCGTTTTCGCCTGCGGCCTCGGCATCAAATTCGCTGCCCGGCGTCAGGAACGGAACGCCGAAATACTCCGTCACGCCGAGGGCCAGCGCCCGCGCAATCGCGTCCAGATTGCCCGTCAGCCAGTTCGCGTCCTCTGTGTTGTCGTGGTATCCCAGCTCGGTCAGAACCGCCGGAGCCCGTGTGCGGCGCAGCTCGCCGATGATCGTGGACGAGCGCGCCTGCACCCGGTCGGGAAGCGGATAGATGGGCTTGATGTTATCAACCAGAATGTTCGCCATGCGAAGCCCGGCCTCGCTCGTCGGATAATAGTAAATGTCCACGCCGCGCAGACGGCCTGACAGCGCCTGCGGCGCGGCGTTCGAGTGCAGCGCCAGATGGAAATCCTGCCGGGATGCGTTGGAATCGCGGATGGACTGCGCGGCGCTGCCGTCCGGGTCGTTGCGCGTGACGGTGATGCCGCTTGCGTGCAGATACGGCGTCATCTCATCGGCCAGCGCGTTCATCCAATAGCGCTCGTCGCCGGTCGTGATGTAGGGATTGAAATACTGCGTGGACGGACTCAAGAATAAAAATGGCATATGCCGGTTCCTGCCTTCCCTGATTTACTGGCATATTCTATGCAGACGCGGTTTTATTGTTTACAGTCTGCCGAGTTTGTGATACCATAGCTGTTAGACATGAAGGAGTTTGACGCTATGCAGTATATTATTCTGGATATGGAGTGGAACCAGCCGTGGCCGGGGTCATACAGCGCGAAAAAGGCGCTGCCGTCGCCGATGCGCGGCGAGATCGTGCAGATCGGCGCTGTGCGCATGACGCAGGAGCAGCAGGTCGCGGACGAGTTCCAGATCCTCATCCGGCCCAAATATTTTAAGAAAATGAACCGCAAGGTCGCCTCGCTGACCGGCATCCGTGACAGTCTGCTGCGCGAAAAGGGCGTGAGCTTCCCGGAGGCCGCCGCGCAGTTTGCCGCGTGGTGCGGCGAGGACTGCGTGTTTTTGACGTGGGGCTTTGACGATATCACGATCCTGCGGGAAAATCTCGCGGTGTTCGGTCTGGAGAGCGGATGGACGGCGCGCTGGTACAACGCGCAGCTGATCTTCAACGCGCAGACCGACGGCTCCGGCGCGCAGAAGGCGCTGTCGACGGCCATGCAGATGATGGACATCGCGCCCACCCGTGCCGCGCACGACGCGCTGGGCGACGCGTATCATACGGCGCTCGTCTGCCAGAAGCTGCGTCTCGCGGAGGGCATCGCCGCGTATGAGGCTGCCGTGCAGGCGCACGAAAACGGCTTCCACGGCGCTGAGCTGCCCGGCTGCGTGCAGCGGGCCGTGTTCCATGGCTACGCTGACAAGACCGCCGCGCTCGGCGCGATGAGCGGGCAGGAGAACCTTTGCCCTGTCTGCGGCGGGCAGATGACGGCGGGAAAATGGTATCCGCAGCAGGGACGGCGGTATCTGTCCCGCGCCAGATGCGAGGCGGACGGTGAATTTTACATCCGTATCCGGCTGGTGCAGGAGGACGGTGCGCTGCGCGTCAGCCGGCTGGTCTACGAGCCGACCGAGCAGGTCGCAAAGAGCTATGCCGCGCTCAGCCAGAAGCCCCGCCCACACCGCGCCCGCCGCCGCAGATTCGCCCGCGTCAAGCCAAAGCCGGCAGAACCGAAAAACGGATAAAACGAGGGAAGGCCGTGCGGCCTTCCCTTGCTGCAATATACGAGTATATCCGAAATTCTGCTATGATCCTTGATCTGTCAAGCGCACGGAAACGGGGACGAATTGACATTTTTCGACTGGTCTGATAAAATAAAGGCGGTTCTTATCGAACCCCAAGGCTCCCGACGCAGACGGGCGGTTTGGCCTCCTCCGAAAGGAGGGATGTTTATGCCGATTACGATCACGTTCCATATTTTTGGACTCACGGTCACCATCCGCATAAATGGCCGAAACCGCCACTCGGCAAAGTGACGGTTTCGAGATTTCTTGAAACGCTAACTTGATCCGAGGCCAAACCGTTCTTGCGGAAGGGGCCTTGGTTATTTTCATTATATCAGACTCTTCCGATTTGTCAAGCGCGCTGAATCGGGCCTGTGCGCGGATTTATAAACCAAAGCGCTCTTCGGAAGAAGGGCGCTTTGCGGGTATCTTACAGATGGATCGCGGTGCCGGTTTTGCCTTCGATGCCGTCCTTGGCTTTTTCCAGGAGGGTGATGAGGGCGGTGCGGCCGGGCTTGGACTCGGCGAACTTGACAGCCGCTTCGACCTTCGGCAGCATGGAGCCGGGGGCGAACTGGCCTTCGGCCATGTACTTGCGGGCTTCCTCCGGGGTCAGCTCGTCCAGGTTCTTCTGGTCGGGCTTGCCGAAGTTGATGGCGACCTTCTCGACAGCCGTCAGGATGATGAGCATATCGGCGTCAAGCTGCTCGGCCATGCACTCGGAGGCGAAGTCCTTGTCGATGACGGCGGGCACGCCCTTGAGGTGGTATTTGTCCTCCCACACGACCGGGATACCGCCGCCGCCGGCAGCGATAACGGCGTGCTTCGCGTTCATAAGCGCCTTGACCGTGGCGATCTCGACGATCTCCTTCGGGCGCGGGCTTGCAACGACCTGACGCCAGCCGCGGCCTGCGTCCTCGGCGACGTCGATGCCCTTTTCGGCGGCGAGCTTTTTGGCCTCTTCCTCGGTCATGAACGCGCCGATGGGCTTGGTCGGATGCTGGAACGCGGGGTCAGCCGGATCAACGGCGACCTGCGTCAGAACAGTCGCGCAGTGGATGCCCAGACCGCGGCGGTCAAGCTCCTCGCCGATCATGTTCTGCAGATCGTAGCCGATGTAGCCCTGACTCATGGCTACGCACATGGAAAGGGGCATGATGTCGCTCTTGGCCTGCTGCTTGTGGTAAGCGGCGAACGCGTTCTGGATCATGCCGACCTGCGGGCCGTTGC
>OHCX01000304.1_pt1 | contig 20661 bp, 27 predicted proteins | sample 1566841 | NCBI WGS metagenome assembly OHCX01 (sample SAMEA3879513, study PRJEB24766) | human gut metagenome | biome: human-associated habitat; feature: feces | place: USA | collected 1985/1987 | reverse complement strand
GATGCCGCTTGCCGCTGGACTTGTCCGGGGCTTCAATGTAGATCGCCTTGACAAGCTCCCGCAGCGCATACGGGGTATGATCCATTCGCTTCCTCCTTAAAAATAAAACAGTTCTTCAAATTACTTGTTCAGCGCAATGCGGAGGATCAATGCCAGCTTTGCGGTGAGGTTGAATTACCCTGTTTCAACGCACAAATCATAGAATCGATACCTAATAGTGTCGTATAGCTACTGTTGGTTTTTCTGAAAGCAGGCGTGTAATAAACATTGTTTTCAGCATCAAAACAGAATTTTTCAGCAGTTAGTTCTTTCATCTCACGCGCCAATAGATTACGTCCATAGAAACGGCGGAGGAAGTCGATCCCCGCACACATGGCAGCGACAGGTTTCTTTTCGCTAATAAAATGTGTGACGCACGTTTTTATCACATTGGAGTCTCTATAGTTGTTCAATAAACCAATTCCACCGGGTATGATCAATGCATCGTATTCTGCAAAATCAACCTCATGAATATCTTTAATGCGTCCCCTACCGATGCGGGCTGCTTCTATAAGGATATTCCGCTTTTCTGCCATCTCTTCTGTCAAGTGGTTAACAGACTGAATGGAAACATCTTCTGCGACAGGAGTGTAATCACACCCATATTTATCAAGCGCTACATACGTCAGAATTACTTCTTCTATACATGAACCATCCCCGAGGCCACAGCCTGCTAATAGAACTAAATACTTCATTTGTTTTCACCTCCACAACTCACGGTTTGCCAACGACTTCTCACTGATAAGGTTAATTTCTCTGATGCAGTACATATTTGCAGACAATTCTTCCTTGGAGATGTCCCTCCACCCATTCTTGAAGCCATGCTTATGAGATATATTTCGCCCATTCGCCTCGGTCGAAAAGATACTCGTAAGCTAACGCAGAAATCTTCTGCCAGCTTCACCTATAGAGTAGCATAATTCTTGTGATTTGAACATTCTTTTTAAAGCGGATTTTCCGATCCGCTTTGTTGTCATGCCCTAATGTCGCAAAAAACAGCACACAGCTTGCTTTCGCTTTGCTGTGTGCTGTCTTTGTGAGGTTCCTTCCTTGCTAACTAAGTGACATTGGCTGCAAAGCAGGGGAGCTTTTTCTATGATTTTTTCCGGAAGTCCTCTGCCCGCAGCACCTCAAACATCCGCACAGCCGCGCTTTCCTCGCCGCCCGCAGCCAGCCACCCGGCCTGAAACGCCGCCCGCACCAGCGAAAACAGCGCGTCCTCCGCTTCGTCATATTCTGTTTGCTCCAAAAACCGCCCGAAGGCTGCTTCGTAGTCGTTGCTGTGCATATGGCACACCTCTCATGTATATAATACAATTTGATATCTTATTGTAATATATATCGAATCTACTTGTCAATCTATAATTTAATACAGATTGAGAGGTACTGTGCAATGAAGAACGATCCTTTAATTATCAAGAAGCGCGGAGACGATGGAAACCGTATCATTACAGTTCGCATCCGCGAGGATACGCTGGCGGAACTTGACCGGCTTGCCGCGGAAAGCAACCGCTCCAGAAACGAGCTGATCAACCTCATTCTGGCGCATGGCGTGAAAAATATTGAGATTGAATAACGCGCTTGCTGCGGCATACAGAACCATCCAAAATTTACGCTGAAAACGAACAAAAATCGACCGTACCCAAGCCTCCCCCCTGCCATGCACCGCGTGGTAAGCGTTGGCGTTACCGCCGTCTGCGCCGGTACAGAACTGTCAGGCGGGAGAGGGTCAGGTCGTACAGGAAAAACAGCGCCAGGCCCAGCGCGCACGTCGCCCAGAGGAGGGCGGGAGCCGTCCCGGCAAGCTCCTGCGTGACGGCGTCGAGGCGCAGGACGAACAGCAAGAACAGATAGTCCGCACCCACGGCGAAAACAGCCAGCAGCAGCTTTATGCTCAGGCGCAGCGCGCGGCTGTGGATGGCGTCGAGCTTTGGCTTGACGAGCGGATAGTAGCCAAGAAAGACGAACAGCATGGACGCCTCCTTGTCCGGGCCGAGCAGCGTACCCAGAAGGGCGATGGCCGCGTAGCAGCTCCACGCGATCCGCTTCCGGCAGCGCTCCCGCACCGGCAGCAGCACAGCCGAGGCCAGGATCGGACAGGCGTACAGTGCCAGCGGGACAACGCCGCCCAGACACAGCAGCACGACGCCCAGCGCCGTGAACATTCCGCCCAGCGCAAGCTCCTTTGCAGTGGTATTCATAGACAATCCTCTTTTGCAGATCGAGATAGCGTCAGTATATCAGAAAAGCCTGCTGAAGAAAAGCGGCAGCATCGCCTGTCTGCATGAAAGGATATGCAGAAAATACTTGACGAAACAAGTTAAATATGTTAAACTGACGCTTGGTTAGAGAAGACTAACCAAATCGGGCAATCGGGAGGGCTGCGGTATGGCGGATGCACAGAAACCCCTGACGCCGTCTGCGATCAAATATCTGCTGACGCTGCTGGAGCTCTGCCAGAAGGACGCAGGCGCGCGGTGCATGGACATCGCGGAGCAGCTGCGCGTGACGAAGCCGAGCGTGCACTCGATGATCGAAAATCTGTGCGCGGCGGGACTTGCGGAAAAGAAGAAATACGGCACGGTGTTCTTGACGCCGGAGGGCCGGATGCAGGCGGAGCGCTATGCGGTCTGCTGTTCGCTCCTGCGCGGAAGGATGCAGCAGACGCTGGGACTGAACGAAGAGGACGCGCGCAGCGCGGCCTGCGCGGTGCTTGCGCAGCTGCCGGACGCTGTGCCGCAGATGATGGAGCGGCTGAGCCGCGGTTACTGAAAAGGAGGCGTCCGAATGGAGCTTCTCACATCCGTACTGGTCGCCGGAGGGGTCTGCGCCTGCATCGGCGCAGTCAAGGCCGTCTGCCGGAGGCTGACAAAAAGATGACCGGAGCCGTCCGGCTCCACAAGAAAAAATCCGCCGTGAGGCGGATTTTTTCAACATATCTCCAATTTTCACAGCCGGTTCGGCGGCCTCAGCCCTGCAGATAAATGCTGTCCAGCAGGTGAGTGCCCGAGGCGGTGCGGAACACGCGCCGGCGGAAATTCTCGATGGCGGAGCGTGAATGGCCCTGCTCGTCCGCGTTGACGAGATAGTCTGCCTCCAGCAGGATCTGGTGGTCGATGCCGCCGATGTCCGTATAGGTATGGTGGTGTGCGGCCAGCCACGAAATGCGGTCCACGTCAGGACGCGCAGCGGGCAGCTCTGTGAAAAACGCCTCTACCAGCGCCGGGCTTTCCTGCTCCTGATGCTTGCCGTCGGTGTCGCCGTATTTCTCCCGGCACAGCGGGCAGGCAATGTCATGGATCACCGCGGCAAGCTCCAGCACCTGCTGCGTGTGTCTGTCCAGCCCCTCCAGCTCTCCGATGGTCTTTGCCATGGCCCAGACCTTGAGAAAATGGTTGACGTCATGGCGGTTGCCCTTGTAGAATTCGATCATTTTTTGAATTGCGGTTGAAACGATCATGTGATTCCCTCCGTTCTTAAAGTGCGGTTCCCGTTTTCGGTACAAACAGGCCGCACATATCGGCGTGCTCCAATTCCAGCAGCTTGACCTTCCGCGCGATGCCGCCGCCATAGCCGGTGAGACTGCCGCTTGTGCCCACGACGCGGTGGCACGGGATCATGAGCGAGATCGGGTTGTGCCCGACCGCGCCGCCGACCGCCTGCGCGGACATCTTCTCTGCGCCCAGCCGCTTCGCGGCCTCGGCGGCGATCTGGCCGTAGGTCATGGTTTTTCCATACGGGATCGTCAGCATGATCTCGCAGATCAGCCTGCGGAACAGCGTGGAGTCATAGCGCAGCGGAGGAAGGAAGTCCGGCTCACGTCCGGAGAAGTACACATCCAGCCAGCGCTTCGCGTCCGCAAACAGCGGATGTTCTTTTTTTTCGGTCTGCTCCGGCAGAATATTGCCGAAATACCGCTGTCCATTGAACCACAGACCGATGATCGCCTCCCCGTCGCAGGCCAGCGTGATGGGGCCGAGCGGGGACGCGTATTCTGTCGTATAAACCATATTGTACACTTCTATTTGCTTTTTTGCTTGTAATCCTTCATTTCCGGGATAGCCCCGCCTGACACGGCCCAGAGATACAGACTGGCCACGCTGCAGTACGGGCAGAACCGCCGGCGGTATTTTTCAAACAAGTCGCGGTCGATCTCCCGGTGGTGGTACACCATGCGCAGCCCGCGCCGGATGGCAAGGTCGTCATATATATTGACGAAATCTACCTGCTGTTTCAGCACGAGTACAGCGCCAATTTCCTGTTCACGCTCTGGAAGCGGATGCGCAAATACGGGGCCTGCGGCACGGGGCTGACGCAGAACGTCGATGATCTGCTGCAATCCCATACCGCCCGCACGATGCTTGCAAACAGCGAATTCCTGCTCATGCTCAATCAGGCGAGCACGGACCGAATCGAGCTGGCGCGGCTGCTCAATATTTCAGATAATCAGCTCTCGTACATTTCAGGCGTAGACTTTGGACACGGGCTTCTCAAGTGCGGCAGCACCATCGTGCCTTTCGTGGATCATTTTCCGAAAAACGGCAGGCTGTATCAGCTGATGACAACGAAGATGTCTGAACGGGTGGAGCAGGCGTCGTAATGCGGGAGGTCAAGGAAAAATCACCGCTGAAGGAACGCGCCGCCGAAACGCTCAAATCTGCACCGCAGGCAGCATTCCGCCGCGGCACGGATGCTTCCTTTCAGCAGCTTCGGCAGGAGCTGCGCGAGGCTGCACAGGATGGTAAGTCAGACGATCGTTACGAGAGCGGCAAGATCACAGACACCGCCGACCATGCCGTGCAGGAAGCCCACCATCTGGCAGAAAAAGCTGTCCACAAGCTGCCGAAAACGAAGGCTGAATCGGAAGCCAGGACAAAATCTGTTCCCCAACACGAACGTCCGCAGCCCCAGCATTCTACTACGGAACCGAGGGAATATCCACTACAAAGCCAACCACAAGGAAATCAGTCTGTTCGTGAATCGGCTTCTCCAATCAGGGAGAAGCCGGTTTCTCCGGCAAGCGACAAGCAGCCTACTTGTGTACCGCCGGTCGCTTCGGTGAACCAGCCTAAAAATTCTGCATTTTTGCGTTCCGGGTCCTTGGGCAGCAGCAGCTTTTCACCGTAAGTCTGCTCGGTCGTTTCACTCTGACCGGTGCCAAGATTCCATGTCACGACGTATTGGTTCGCTTCAAACTGTGCGTAAAACGTCGTGCTGGCCGTGATCGAGGTGACAGTGTTGTAGAACTTGCCGCCTGTTTTGACCGTATACCAGCCTTTGAAACTGTGCCCTTTTTTGATGGGGAGCGATGCGGGGATCGTCGGCTTACTGTTCGGCTGGACAGTTTCAATGTAAAACAACTCTATGTTTTCCGGGATATGAATCTTGTTAATTTCTTTGTTCTGCTTCCCTTCTGCTCGCATCTCAAGTGCTGCCAGTCTTTTTTTCAACATTCTTGTCTCGATTCTTTTTCCTCGCAGCCTTGATTTCTTGCGTTTCCTCAAGCGTGAAAGTGTATCTTTTCATTTCTCATCACCATCTTCATGATACATCAACAGTGATAAATTATCAATCGCTTTAAAAGGATATTAGTATTATAGATATACGGGCACTTTGGGAAGCCAGCCTCATTTCCCTACGATCTTCCCGAAAATCTGCTTCTTTCCCTCGTCATACCGCTGGATCACAATCATGACGGTATCGCCGGTTTTGAAGTCTGAGTCCTCGTAATGGAACGAATACCGGCACATGACAACCGCGCCGTCGGGGAGGTTGCAGAACACGCCGTCGGCGTATTTACCCGCAATGCTTGCCCAGCGGCGGCAGCCGACGGGGTGGCGCAGGCTGGCTTCGTCGAAGGGGTTCGGAACGGTTTCCTTGACGGAGATCTCAAAGGTGCCTGCCTTGCGGTCAAACTGCTTGACCACGCAGGTCAATTCGTCGCCCGGATGATACTGTTCCCGCAGGTCGGGTATGGCTGCATAGCTCATATCGCGCTGCGGCTGCCTGAAGCTCTTGTCAACACGGGAAGCTTCGATGAACAGCCGCGTCAAACTTCTGCAACTCCGTGTATTCCGGGAGATTTTGATTCTGTATTGCTTACAGGCACGTATATCCGCCGTCAACGGAGAGGACTGCGCCGGTCGTGAATGTGGACGCGTCGCTTGCAAAATAGAGCACAAGGCCGACCATTTCGTCCGGCTGGGCGACTCTTCCCATCGGCGTGCCGCCGAGCCACTTCGCGACCGCGGGGTCGTTCGGCGTACTCAGCCGTCTGGCCGTGAGCGGCGTGTCGGTAAAGCCGGGGCAGATCGCGTTGACGCGCACGCCGCGCTGCGCCCACTCGTTGGCCATGCACTTCGTCAGCATGATGACGCCCGCCTTGGATGAATTGTATGCGCACTGCTGCTGCGGCAGCGGGTTCACGACCAGACCGGACATGGACGCGACGTTCACAATATTGCCGTGTCCCTGCTGCAGCATCCGGTTTCCGAACGTGCGGCACATGAGGAACGTGCCCGTCAGATTGACGCCGACGACCTTCTGCCAGACCTCCAGCGGCATCTCCTCGGCAGGCGCCAGCTTGTTGACGCCCGCGTTGTTGACCAGAATGTCAAGTCCGTTCGGGAAGATCTCCCATGCCTGCTCCGCAAGCCGCAGCACGTCTTCTTCCTTCGAGATATCCGCTTTCAGCACCGTGCAGCTCACGCCCCTGGCGCGCACGGCGGCCTCCGCCTTCGGGAATTCTTCTTCCATCAGACCCGCGATGATGATATCCGCACCTGCCGCGGCCAGACCCTTTGCAATCTCCAGCCCGATGCCGCGCTCCGCGCCGGTCACAAGGGCGGTCTTGCCCTTCAGACTGAACCGGTCCATTGTAAAATCAGCCATATAAATTTCCTTCCTTCTTATTCCGTCGTAAACGAATAGATGGTCTTGCTGTCAAAGACCTCGCCCGCGCGCAGGACGCAGCTTGTCCAGTCCGGATGGTGGATGGCCACCAGCCGCGTTTCCCGCGGCAAGCTGCTCGTCAGCATGAAAAAGGGTGAGCCTGTCCCGGACGACTGGGCGCTCGCAATCGACGGCAGCCGCACGACCGACGCCGCGCAGGCCTTCCGCGGCATTCTGCTGCCGCTCGGCTACAAGGGCTACGGCATGGCGGTGATCGTGGATATGCTCTCCGGTGTGCTCAACGGCAGCGGCTTCGGCGTCGCGGTCGATACGCCGAAGGACAAGCCCATCGTCGGCAGCAGCTTCCTCGCCATCAAGACAGAGGCATTCTGTGAGCAGGGCGAGTTCCGCCGCAATGTCGATGCTCTGATCGATGAGATCAAAACGTGAAGCTTGAAGCCGGTACGGACGAAGTTCTCATGCCGGGTGAGATCGAATTCCGCGCCGAGATCGCCAACCGCAAAAAGGGCGGCGTTCCCATCCAGCCGTTCCAGATCAGCGAACTGAATGAACAGGCTGCACCGTTCGGATTCACATTTGAAGAATATTTATAACGCAGGAGGGAAAAACAATGGAGAAACTGGATCTGCACGGCAAGACAGGTTTTATCATCGGCGGTACGCGCGGGATCGACACCTATGAATACCATAACACCTGTGCGGAGGCCATGCTGCCGCTCGACGGCGATGCGTATATCCACGTCGCGCCTGCCGGTCCTGCTGACCGCATCCCGTATGATGCAGTCGAGGTTTTCCGCGTTCCGAAGGGAACGATGGTCACGCTTCGCCCCGGCGTCTGGCACCACGGCCCGTTCTGCGTGGATACAGACTCCCTGCAGACGCTCATCATCCTGCCGGAACGACTCTATGCCTATGACTGTACGGTCCTGACCGCTCCGGAAGCCGATAAGCTTCGGATCGAAGCTTGATCCCCGGCAACTCATAATTATTGAGCGGCTGTTCAAAGCAGCCGCTCTTCTTTCTGAAAGGAAGCACTATGGATTACGCAAAGGAATCCCTTCGTCTGCATGGCGAATGGAAGGGAAAAATCGAGGTCACGGCGCGCGTGCCGGTCGAGACGAAGGACGATCTGTCGCTTGCCTACACGCCGGGCGTGGCGCAGCCGTGCCTCGAAATTCAAAAAGACATCAACAAAAGCTACGAGCTGACCCGCCGCTGGAATTTATGCGCCGTCATTACCGACGGCTCCGCCGTTCTCGGCCTCGGCGATATCGGCCCGGAGTCCGGTATGCCGGTCATGGAGGGCAAGTGCGTGCTCTTCAAGGCCTTCGGCGATGTGGACGCGTTCCCACTGTGCGTCAGGACGCATGATGTGGACGAATTCGTCAATACCGTCGCACTCATCTCCGGCTCGTTCGGCGGCGTGAATCTGGAGGATATTTCCGCTCCCCGCTGCTTTGAGATCGAGCGCAAGCTCAAGGAGCGCTGTGACATCCCCATCTTCCACGACGACCAGCACGGCACGGCGGTCATCACGCTTGCGGGCCTGACCAATGCGCTGAAGGTCGTCGGCAAAAAGAAGGAGGCCGTGAGGATCGTCACGTCCGGTGCAGGCGCGGCAGCGATTGCAATCGTGAAGCTGCTCCTGTCCGCAGGCTTCAAAAATGTGACCATGTGCGACCGCAAGGGCGCAATTTACAAGGGCCGGGACGGCCTCAACTGGATCAAGGAAGAGATGGCGGAGGTCACGAATCTGGAGCATAAGGCCGGGAGCCTTGCCGACATACTCGTCGGCGCGGACGTGTTCATCGGCGTCTCCGCGCCCGGAACCGTTACCACCGAGATGGTCAAGACCATGAACAGGGACGCCATCGTCTTCGCCTGCGCGAACCCGACGCCGGAGATCTTTCCGGAGGATGCAAAGGCGGGCGGCGCAAAGGTCGTCTCGACCGGCCGAAGCGATTACCCGAACCAGATCAACAATGTTCTGGCCTTCCCCGGCATCTTCCGCGGCGCGTTCGACGTGCGCGCAGGCGACATCAACGAGGAGATGAAGGTCGCCGCCGCGCACGCGCTGGCAGAGCTCATCTCCGACGAGGAGCTTTCGGAGGACTATATCATCCCCAAAGCCTTCGACCACCGCGTCGGCCCAGCCGTCGCAAAGGCCGTCGCGGAGGCCGCGAGAAGAACCGGCGTGGCATATGCCGCTGCCGCACACCGGACAATTCTCTGACAGCACCGCAGAAAGAGCAGGCTGTGCCGCCGCACAGCCTGTTTTTTATAATTCCATCCGGGCGTCTCCTGCTCATGCAGACAGCACAGCCCCGCCGGGATGCAAACCCATCATCTTCTGTTTTTGGAAAAAAGATAGGAAACGCATCTTGAAAAGTATGCCCGGTTTGGCTTATAATAACGAAAAAGGCAGGTTCATACAAATCGGTGGATCCGCTTATTTGCGCAGCGGCTTTTGTGCAATATGCGCTTCCCGCTCAGTCGGAAGAAGCAGAAATTTGGGAAATCTTTATGAAACAGGAGGAAGGAAAGATGGAGCTGTTTGAAGAGGTCGGCCAGACCCTGTCCAGGACCGGTCAGGGCCTGGCGCAGAAAGCGCGCGACACCGCGCAGGTCACGAAGCTGAAGATCGCCGTCAGCGAGGACGAGCGGGCGATCGAGGGCATTTACCTGTCCATCGGAAAAGCGTATTGCCGGATGTGCGAGGCGTGTTCCCCGGAACAGCTGCCGTCCGAGGCCGCATCCGAGCCAATCGCGTCTCTGCTGACAAGCCTTCGGGAGCGAAAGCAGCAGCTGCTCGACAAGCAGCAGACCATCCGCGTCATTCAGCAGGTCATGATCTGCCCCAAGTGCGGCGCTTCGTGCAGCGCGGAAGGCAGCTTCTGCACTAACTGCGGCGCAAGTCTGCAGGAGGCAAAGGCCGGTGTGTTCAGCTGCCCGGCCTGCGGCAGCAAGCTCAAGCCCGGCGCAGCCTTCTGTACGCAGTGCGGCAAGCCCGTCCGGTAATATCAGAAAAAGAGAAAGATAAGGGGTATTGAAGTATGAAAACAAAGTCCTACACAAAGTATCTTGGCATTCTGCTTGTCATCGTGTCCGTTTTCACGCTGTTCTTCAACTGGATCAGCGCCGCGCGCTATATCAAAAACCTCCAACAGGCGGCTTCAGACAGCCTTGGCTTCTTTTCAGACTACTCCTACACCGACGCGCTGATCGAGGATGCCATCGATAGTCTGGATGACACGCTGGATGACCTTAGGGATTCCGCCGAAGATCTGGAATACTATTATGACATTCCGGCCAACAAAGCGCGCTCTGTTGCGAAAAAGGCTACCCGCATTTTAAAAACGATCAAAGATTTTGCGTTGTCGCCCCGCGATGCCGCGCTGATCTGCGCGGATGCCAGCAGCATTCTCCGCACTGCGGTAAAATACGAGATGATTAGTGAGAGCACGACCGATTCAGATGAGTACAAGCGTGGAAAGACGATCATGTTCGTTATCTCGCTGATGTTCTGGGCAGCGCTCCTGCTCGGCATTGCCGCACTGGCCATGCGCGTTCTTGGGCGGTCGCAGAATCTGGACATCGCGTATTTCGCTGTGATGATCCTGCTGGCTCTTGCGGCGATCATCATCACGATCTGGGCAAACGGCAAGTTGGAAGACAGCGTGCTCCGCCTGACGCTGTGGCCGTTCCTCGGTGTGCTGTGCGCGGTCCCCATGAAGCTCCTGCCGAATATCAAGGCTTCCGCCTACACTCCCGCGCGTGCGAATACGCGTGCTTATGCGCGTCCTTCCGCACCGGCTCTGACCTGCGCATCCTGCGGCAGCAGACTGGATCCGTCCGAGCGCTTCTGCTCCCACTGCGGCGCACCCGCTGCACAGGCAAGACCGGCTGTAGCCGCCACGATCTGCCAGACCTGCGGCGCGGCCGTTGACAACGGATATACGTTCTGTCCGAACTGCGGTTCGCCGGTTACGCGGTACGCGCCGACCAGCTGGGTCTGCCCGACCTGCGGCGCAACTCTGGACGCGAACACGCGCTTCTGCCCGACGTGCGGCCACCCGAAGATCTGAACTGCATAAAACGCCGGAGCCGCGATACTGCGGCTCCGGTTTTTTAAGCTTTGGGAAACAGGCGGGTCATTTCAGCTTGAATCGGATGTCGTCGCCGTAGAATTGGAAGAGACAATACGTACCCAACAGGCGTGAGGTAATCTGTGGCGTATAACGGGCGGCCAGCTCGCTCGGTGCAAGATTCGTAGACAGGATCACAGGCTTTTTCTCCATCAGACGGGTATTCAGAAGCTGATAAAGCACTGAAATAGTAAACTGCGTGGTCATCTCTGTGCCGAGATCATCGAGAACCAGCAGATCGCTGATGAAAAACGCCTCTGTCCGAGATATATCCGGCCGCGGGCGGAATTTATCGTCTTCAAATGCGGAGAACAGCTGCCCAACGGGCGCATAGCAGACGGAAAAGCCACGGTCCGCAACGACGCGCGCGATGCAGGCAGATAAATAGGTCTTTCCTAGCCCGGTCGCACCAGAAAACAGTAGAGACTGTCCTTCTGCCGGAAAGCACTGTGCATAGCTCTGCGCCCGCCGGTACGTTGCACGCATCAGCTCGCGCGGGCTGCTGTGGCATTTTGCGTCATATTGGTCAGAATAGAGTTCCAATCGAAATTTTTCAAAGCTGTCCGTGCCGAACAGCGCGGCCAGCTCCTTCTTCTGCTCCTGCCGGCAAAGCTCCCGGAGGCATTCGCACATCTGCGCGCCCACATAGCCCGTTCCGCCGCACTTCGGGCAGAGCGGCTGGACGGTCAGATCGTCCGGCTCCAGTCCCTCGGCCTGTAAGATCCAATCCCGCTCCTGCTGGAGGGCCAGATTGTCCTTTTTCAGCTGCTGCATGGCGGCCACGGGGTCGCCCTGCCGGCGGAACGTCGCGGCGAGCACGTGCGCGGCGGTCCTGCGCAGCTCCCGATCGATCTCACCCAGACGCGGCTGCTTTTCATAGATCGCCGCGATGCGGGCGCGGGAGGACTGCTCGTTCTGCTCGTTTTCGCTTTGCAGGCGCTGCATGGCGCGCTGCACAATGGCCTGAGAATATGCCACGGTCAATCCTCCTTGTTATTCAACATCCGGTCAATAGCAGCAAGCTGGAAGTCGCTGAGCGTGTCGTTGTGCTGCTGGACGCCCTGCGAGAGTTTTGCACCCGCGTAGCTACGCTGCGGGGCGCGGTCGCCGGATTCGATCTGGCTGAGGGTGGTGAAGCCCTGCTCATGCCAGCTGCGCAGGATGGAGTTGCAGTAGGGCCATTTCAGCCCGCCGGTCGCCATGCAGGTCTTTTCATAGGCAAGGCCGATTTCCTGTTCGCCGAAGCCCCACGAGAGCCACGTCAGGATATAATTCTCCTCGCCCGTCGTCAGCCTGCGGCCCGTAATGCCGAACAGCTCCCGGATCTTGCCCAGCTGCGACTGCCGCAGAAGCTGGTTCTGCATATAGACCGCCGCCTGCTCCATCGTGTCGATGCCGTGGTCGGCCCAGTAATACGCTTCCTTTTCGATTGACCGCAGCGACGGCATCCGCGAAATGCCGCGCGAACGCTGCCGCTGGATGCAGTAGTTGACGAGGATCGAAATGACCTCGCTGGGAAGCCCCAGATAGCGGTAGATCGACAGCAGGATTTTTAATTCTTCATTGGACAGGACCCGTCCCAGCCGCCGCTGCGTCTCGCCGGTGATGGCTTCAAACTCGCGGCTGGTGCGCGTCTCGCGAATGACGTCCTGCTCGGTATAGACCGGGGCCTGCGACGCGTCGAGGTGTGTTCTTGCCTCCTGCGGCCAGAGCCCCAGCTGCTGGAGCGTCGCGCAGGCCAGATCGTACCGGGCCTGCGTCATGCGCAGCGCCGTCTGCGCGCCCGAAAGCGGGCGGTTCTCAAAAAGATAGAGATACAGCAGCGCAGCGTCGCCGTTGGCGGCGGCCAGCAGCCGCTGCGCGGCGTCGGCGGGGATGAGAAGCGGTTCCGCCAAGGCGAGCGCCCCCTTTCATAAAACCGGAATCATCCGAAATCAAACGCCAGATAGACATCCGGCATACGTGCATCCGAAAGCCATTTGCACATGGCAAATGGTGCGCTGCCGCCCACGGTGCGTACGCGGCACTGCTTTGCCGGAAGCTGCTTCAAAAGCGCGGGCAGGACAGAGCAGTCCGGCAGAATTTCGTCCACGACGAGTGTCTCGCCGTCCGGATGTGCGCAGGCGCAGCCGAAGTGGCTGCCGAGTTCCAGCCGGTAAAAGCCGGACATGGAGGCCTGATACCGAAGATCGGACAGGCCATAGCGCACATGCGGCAGATCATAGAGGACCGTCTCACGCAATCCGGCATATTCAGCGGGCGTCAGCACTTCGCACACGCCGCGTGCCTCCGGCGCGTCGCCTTCATCGAAAAAAGCCGCGTTCTGCGAGACGAAGCCCAGCGTCTCATAATACGCGCGCAGCGCGTCCGTCGCCGGGACGAGCGTCAGGCAGTCGAAATACCGCTTTTTCAGCTCCTTTTCCGCGTATGCCAGCAGCTTCGCGCAGATCCCGCGCCGCCGGAAGTCCGGGTGCGTAGTCACGGCATACAGATAGGCCGAGCGGCAGCTTTTTTCGCCCCACGCAAGCTCCTGCGGCAGGGCGTAGGCGGCGGCGATGAGCCTGCCGTCCTCCTCCGCGCAGAAGCCGGCCACCGTGGGATAGGAAATGGCGAAAAACGCCTCGATCTCCTGTTCCGTGTCGCCGAAGCCAAGCGCCCAGAGCGCCTTCAGCTGCGGCAAATCGCCAGGGTTTGTTTTGCGCAGGCGCATGGTTCAGCTCTCCTTCCAGTCGGCTGTGTATTTTTCCAGCAGCACCGTCGGCTGGTACGATTCCTTCGCGCGGCGCAGGCCCTCGGAGCCCATGTCGTCCTCGCGGTTGAGAAAGCGCACCTCGGGATATTTTTCCGCGATCATGCGGGAAAACTCGCGGTTGATCATGGCGTAGGCCCCGTTCACATCCGGGAACGCCTTTTCAAAGCCGACGTCATAATAGTCCCGGTTCATGCGGCTGCCCATGGAAAAGGCGATGATGCGTTCGCCGTCGGACAGCAGCAGGCCGTCCATCTCCAGCTCGTCAAAATGGTCGAACGCGCGCTGCAGCGCGGCCTTTTCCAGCTGCAGCTGGTCGAGTTCCTGCGCGTTTACGGCAGGTTCATGCGTCTCATACCAGATGCGCAGCATCTCATGGCACTGCGGAAGATTTTCATCGGTGATGGGTGCCGTGAACCAGTCTGGGAACTCGTCTTCAAAGCGGTTGCAGTGGTTGCGCTTGGACTGGAGCTTTTTGCCGTGCAACTCGGAAAGCTCTTCGACGGTGTAGATATAATCGTAGGAATTGCGGCAGGCGGTAAACTCAAATTTGCCCGGATAGAGCGCCTCCAGCTCCGCACGCGTTTCGTTCGTCAGACTGCGCAGGCGCATGGGATTGCCGCGTTCGGCCGCGTCGGCACGGATGGCCTCAATGGCCTCGCGCAGATCGCCGGTCCCGGCGGGGTAGAGATAGACCTCGCGGCCGCGCCACGGCGCGTGCTGGGTCAGGCGCTCCCCCGCCCGTCCAAGCTCGCCGAAATAATCTGACCAGAGATACATACAGCTGAACGCGTACTCCGCGCCGGGATAGGCGCAGCGTTTCAGGATTTCATGCGCCCACGCGCGGTCGGCGGCCTCCGCCTTGTGAAAAGAGATCATAGAAAAATCGGAACTCCTGTCTGTATTATGATAAAAAATTGATTCATTGTCAGTATACCACGAATGTCAAATATTTCGCAACAGCGTTGACAAAAATACGGGAAAAGGATACAGTATAGAGTAACAGCCCCTCTTTCATTCGGAGCGGGCAGAAAAGAGGAAAAATATATGTGCGAAGTATGCAAGAAACCGTTTTATATCACCACGCCGATCTATTATCCGTCGGATAAGCTCCACATCGGCCACACCTACTGCACCGTCGCGACCGACGCCATGGCGCGGTACAAGCGCCTGCAGGGCTGCGACGTCATGTTCCTGACCGGCACGGACGAGCACGGCCAGAAAATCGAGGACAAGGCGAAGGCCGCAGGCGTCACGCCGCAGCAGTTCGTCGACAACATCGTCGCCGGGCCGAAGGGCATTCTCGATCTGTGGAAGCTCATGAATATCTCCAACGACCGCTTCATCCGCACCACGGACGATTATCATGTGGAGGCCATTCAGAAGATCTTCCGGAAGATGTATGAAAACGGCGATATCTATAAGGGCGAATACAAGGGCAAATACTGCACGCCCTGCGAAAGCTTCTGGACGGAGAGCCAGCTGGTGGACGGCAAGTGCCCCGACTGCGGCCGTGAGGTGCACGACGCGTCGGAGGAGGCCTATTTCTTCCGCCTGTCCAAATACGCGGGCCGCGTGCGCGAGCTGCTGACGACGACGGACTATCTGCAGCCGAAGTCCCGCGTCAACGAAATGGTCAACAACTTCATCGATCCGGGCCTCGAAGACCTCTGCGTCTCCCGCACCAGCTTCAGCTGGGGCGTGCCGGTCGATTTTGATCCGGGCCATGTGGTCTACGTCTGGGTCGACGCGCTGTTCAACTACACCACAGCGCTCGGCTTCATGAACGAAAAGTACCACGATTATGAGAAATACTGGCCCGCGGACGTGCACTTTGTCGGCAAGGAGATCGTGCGCTTCCACTCCATCATCTGGCCCGCCATGCTCATGAGCATGGGTATGCCGCTTCCGAAGCACGTCTACGGCCACGGCTGGCTCGTCATGGACGGCGGCAAGATGTCCAAATCCAAGGGCAACGTGGTTGACCCCTATATTCTGGCGGAAAAATTCGGCGTCGATGCGCTGCGCTTCTTCCTGCTGCGCACGTTCCCCTTCGGCTCCGACGGCAATTTCTCCAACGAGCTGCTCATCAACACCATCAACATCGATCTGGCCAACGATCTCGGCAACCTCGTCTCCCGCACGACGGCGATGGTCGAAAAATATTTCGGCGGGACGCTCCCCGAAGCGCGCGAAGCGGGCGAGGCCGACGAGAGCCTGATCTCCATGCTCTCCGGCCTTCGCGACCGCTATGAGGCGCAGATGGAGAAGTTCCAGTTCCAGAACGGACTGGACGAGATCTTCAAGTGCATCCAGCGCGCGAACAAGTATATCGACGAGACGATGCCCTGGGCGCTTGCCAAGGACGAGGCAAACAAGCCGCGTCTGGCCTCCGTCATGTATAACCTGCTCGAAACCATCCGCATCTGCACGACGCTCCTGCTGCCGTTCATCCCGGCCTCCTGCGAGAAAATTTTCGCACAGATCGGCGCGGACGCAGCTGTCCAGACCTGGGACAAGGCCAACGTCTGGGGCGCGCTTTCGCAGACCGCCTGCGTGCACAAGGGCGAGGCGATCTTCCCCCGCATTGACGCGGCCAAGGCCCTTGCCGAGCTGGAGGAACTCGAGGCCGAGCAGAAAAAGGCCCTCCTGCCCGCCGTTGAGGTCGAGCCGCAGCTGGAGGAAAAGGTCGACTTCGACACCTTCTGCAAATCCGACCTCCGCGCCGTCAAGGTCAAGTCCTGCGAGCGCGTGAAAAAGTCCGACAAGCTCCTGCGCTTCACGCTCGACGACGGCAGCGGCACGGACCGTCAGATCCTCTCCGGCATCGCGAAGTTCTATGAGCCGGAGGCGCTCGTCGGCAAGACGCTTGCCGCGATCATCAACCTGCCGCCCAGAAAGATGATGGGGCAGGAATCGTGCGGGATGCTCCTGTCCGCCGTCCACAAGGAAAAGGGCGAGGAAAAGCTGAACCTTCTCATGCTGAACGACGCCATCCCCGCCGGCGCGAAGCTGTGCTGAGAGGATAAGTTGAATATGCAAACGGCGTGACCGCAAGGTCACGCCGTTGGTGTTTGTTGGGATGGCGGGAATGCGATACCGTTCTGGCTTATTCTGCAAATTGGAAGTTGTTATTCTTTATTGCTTTTGAAAACCATTACAAGTCCAACAATTCCAACAATTATCCCGACAAGAGCAAATGGGAAATCGCTAAAACTTGCCAACACGGTTCGATTCATTTCTGCGCTACTTGCACTTAAGAGTATTCCAAATAGAATAACTGCTATACCCTTTAACCTGCTATCACTCATTTTGCTTACCTCCACAAATTCTGATTTCTGATCCTGATCTTATCATATCACAAACCAAAAAACAAGACCGCCCTGCCGTGTTCATTCACCGGCATCCTTCGCCCCGCCATCTCCCGGAAGGGCAGGTATTCCATAAACTTCTGAACCGCCGGGGTCAGATGCGCCCGGTTTTTCATGGCAAGCCCAAGCTTACCCATGCTGTACCATGCGTTCCCCCGCTCCTGGGTCGTGACCATTCTGCTGGTCAACAGCGGATTTTTGCGGAAAGGGACATAAAGCTGCCGCATAGTCCCACATACCATCAGGCTGTGCTGCCGGACAGAACCTGGAAAACGTTCCTTTTCCAAAGAAAATGCGGGGAAAGGCATTCGCCTTTCCCCGCTCGGTTAAAAACTCAGTTCGCAGCGGAAACGGAAGTGATGTGGGGGTTGACGCCCTCGTACCAGTAGAGGAACCCTTCGGCGTTGATCACGTCGCCGATCTGCAATGCTTCAACAGCCTGATACACCTCGGTGTCCTGACCGCACAGGTAGGACTCCACGCAGAAGTTGTAGGTCTGGCCGTTCACGGTGACGTTGAAGTACAGGTCGTTGCCCTTCTCGCCGGAGCCGTCCCAGTTGTACAGGAAAGCAGCCTCGTTGCCGTTGGCGTCGGTGCTGGGAGCAACGGTCAGGCCGGTGAAGGAAACAAATTCGTTCTGATGGTCGATCAGCTCGTCGGTGCCCAGCAGGTCGGTGACGTCCAGCGCCTCGGCAATGTAGGTATCGCCGTCCTCGACAAACTCAAAGGTGCCATCCATGATCTCCACTTCGCCGGACCACTCGCCCTTGAAGCCGGTAACGCGGATCTTGGTGCCGGGAACCAGCTTGGCGGCGTCCTCTTCGGAGCAGGCCAGCTCGTACAGGAAGTAAGCGCCGTCGGGGCTCTGGCAGTAAACGGTGACCTTGTTGTCCCACCAGGACTGATGGGCCTGGACGTAGGTCTCGACCACAACCTCGGTTTCATTGTCGGCGGCCACGTAGTCGGCATGGTTCATTGCGGTGACAACGGGAGCGGGGTCGCTTGCCTCGGTTTCAGCCGCGGGGGTGGGGTCAGCAGCCGCAGTGGTGATGGCGACGTCAGCGACAGTGGGAGTGACAGTGTCCTGCTTGGCACAGGCGGCGAAGGACAGAACCATCGTCAGAACCAGAAGCATGGCAATCAGCTTTTTCATGTTTCAAAACTCCTTTTTCATATATCGTACCACGGGGTACAGCCCCATTATACTACAGGATTTTCGGAAATCAATCTTTTTTACGGCGTTTATTCAGCTTTTCCCGGAGAATATAGATGCCCATCCCGACCCAGCAGACCGCAAGACCGATCAGCAGCGCCTTGGAAACGCCGGGCAGCGGCCCTAAGCCGCTGGCAGACACCTGAATCTGGTCCAAGCGGTACAGGGAGGAAACGTCGCTGTAAAGAGACGAAAGATATTCGGCGTTGACCGTCTGGCGGCGGCGCACGGACTTGTTCACGTCCTCGATCAGCTGCCCTGCGGCGTTGCGCAGAGACGCGGAGCCGTTGAACACGGGGGTAACGAAGGTGCAGTCCGTGTAGCGCATCAGCAGCTGGGCGGCCTCGATCTTGGCGCGGTAGTGGGTGGTGTTATCCTCGCCGCAGCGGCTTAAATAGTCCTGATAGGCGGGGCTTTCCTGCGCCTTGGACGTGACGGGGATGTACCCCTCCGTCTGGGAATAGGCGATCTGCACGTTATTGGTCAGCAGATACTGGGCGAACAGCCAGCTCGCCAGTACTTCCTGCGGATCGGACTTGTTGAACACGCACACCGACGGCCCCTGGGAGATCATCTGAGGCTGCTCCGGGTCAAACTGGGGAACCGGCAGCACTGCCAGCTCGAAGGGAATCAGCTTTTCCTCGGCAATGTCAATGAGAGGGGCGTCGGCGCCCATCCAGGTCGCGCCGGCAGTGGAGTCGATGGCGAAAATGCACTGCCCGGCGTTGAGAAAGTTTGCGGGGTAGCCTGCCAGCTTGAAGGTGTTGAACGCCCCGGAGGCGGCGTGCTCGGCAATTGTTGTGAGGATTTCGCCCGTGGTGTCGTTGAACAGCTGCACCTCGCCGCTGCTCGTAGAGTAGCCCGCACCCTGCTGCTTCAGCATCTGGATCATCATGTTGTCCGTGGATTTGTCGATGAAGGGGATCAGCACTTTCTGACCGTTGAGCAGGAAATTCCCGGCGCTGTCCTTCGCCATGGCGGCTTCGGAGACCTCCCACACAAAGTCCCATGTCAGGACGTCGGGGAGGGTGTAGCCCAGCTTTTCCACGTAGGTCTTGTTGACGTAGCAGGCTTCCGTGGAGCGCATGTAGGGGATGGCGTAATAGTGGCCGTTGATAGCGCATTCCGACAGAAACTGATGGGTAATTTCCGCCTGCGTGGGGGAATCGAAGCGCACCTCGCTGCCACCGAGGCCGTATTTTTCATCGGCGAACAGCTCGTCTAGAGGAACCACCGTGTCTTCGCCGGTGAGATAGGTCGCGATGTGATCGGGGTAGGTGATGCAGACGTTGGGGGTGGTGTCCGTGGCGATGTTGGTAATGACGTCGTTGTAGATTTTGCCGTAGTCCGTATACAGCCGGAGATTCACGGTGATGTTGGGATACAGTTTTTCAAAGTCCGCAATGGCCTGCTTGTAGATGTTCACCTGAGCCATGTTGGTGTCGTTTTTTGCCCAGAAGGTGACCTCATACCGCCGGGAGGTGTCAAACTCATCGGGAACCGGATAGGAACTGGAAGCGGCGGGATTCTCCCCGGAGGCCAGCGTACCGTGGCAGCCGGTGAAGGAAAGGGTCAGCGCAAGGGCAAGCAACAAGGCAAGCAGCTTTTTCATCCCTTCACGCCTCCTCTCGAAACGCCCTCCATGATCTTCTTCCGGAAAATCAGGAACAGAACGATCAGCGGCAGGGAAATGGCAACGACAGCCGCCATCATGGCGGGGATGTTCTCCCGGCCAAAGCCGTTTTCCCGAATCTCCTGAATGCCGTTGGACACCAGAAAATAGGACTGATCGTCGGTAATCAGCCGCGGCCAGACGTAGGAGTTCCAGCACTCGATGACCTTCAGGATGGTGATAGTGACGACGGTGGGGCGGCAGATGGGGATCATCACCTTGAACAGATATTTGAGGTCGGAGGTGCCGTCCACCTTGGCGGCGTAGTACAGCTCGTCGGGTATCTGTGCGAAATTCTCTTTCAGCAAGTAAATATAGAATACACTCGCTAAATACGGAACGATCATTGCCTGATAAGTATTGATCCATTTTAACTTTGTGATAGTAATGAAGTTTGTAATAATTAACATTTCTCCTGGAATCATAAGTGTAGCTAACATTAACGAAAGCATAATCTTCTTTCCAGGAAAATTCAAACGTGCAAATGCATAAGCAGCAAGTACAGTAGTAACAAGCACTCCTGCTGTAGAAATGATAGTAACGACCAAAGTGTTAAAAATA
>OHCX01000290.1_pt1 | contig 21191 bp, 19 predicted proteins | sample 1566841 | NCBI WGS metagenome assembly OHCX01 (sample SAMEA3879513, study PRJEB24766) | human gut metagenome | biome: human-associated habitat; feature: feces | place: USA | collected 1985/1987 | reverse complement strand
CGCCACCGCCGGTGAGCTCCACGAGGGCAAGGTCATTCGATAACGGACAGACATCCGATCAGAAATACGCAAGGAGGAAGGCTTCTATGTCTATCAGAGAAAATATTGCGGAGATCCGCCGCCGGATCGATGAGGCGGCCCGCGAGACAGGGCGCACCGGCGCGGACATTACACTGGTGGGTGCCAGCAAGATGAATGACGCCGCTGCCTGCCAGGAGGCTATCGCCGCCGGTATCGACGTGCTGGGCGAAAACCGGGTCCAGGAGATGACGGAGAAGCTGAGCCAGAACGCCTATGACGGCGCGCCGCTCCACTTCATCGGTCATCTCCAGCGGAACAAGGTCAAGCAGGTGGTGGGCAAGGTAGCCCTGATCCAATCCGTGGGGTCTCTCCCCCTGCTGGAAGCCGTTGAAAAAGAGGCGGAAAAGCAGGACATCGTTCAGGACATTCTTCTGGAGGTGAACATCGGCGGCGAGGAGGCCAAGAGCGGCTTTGCGCCCGAGAGCCTGGAGCAGGCGGCGGAAGAGGCCAAAAAGTGCACAAATGTCCGCGTGCGCGGCCTCATGTGTATCCCGCCGGTCGCCGAGGGCGAGCACGGCAGCCTGCCCTACTTTGAAAAAGTTCATGCACTTTTTGTTGACATCAATGCCAAGTTGTATGATAATACACTTGATATACTGTCAATGGGCATGAGCGGCGACTATGAAGACGCGGTGCGCGCAGGCGCGACGATGGTGCGCGTCGGCACGGCGATCTTCGGCGCCCGCAATTATACGATTTGATCGAGGAGGTCTTGATACCATGGGTATTTTGGATGATCTGAAAAAGTGGGCTCACCCCTACGAGGATGAGGACGAGGAATATGAAGATGATTTCCCCGATCTGAGAGACCGCGGCGACACGGGCGCCTTTGCCGACCGCCGCAGCGCCGAGCGCAAGGCGGAGGACCGCCGCAACAAGGTCGTGAACATCAACGCGACCACGCAGCTCAAGGTCGTGCTCGTCAAGCCCGACCGCTTTGACAGCGTGACCGAGATCGCGGAGCATCTGCGCAGCAAGCACGCGGTCGTCCTCAATCTGGAATCCACGAACAAGGACGTCGCCCGCCGTCTGGTCGATTTCCTGTCCGGCTGCGCCTATGCGCTCGACGGCAAGATCAAAAAGATCGCCATCAGCACCTACATCATCACGCCGTACAACGTCGACTTCGTCGGCGACAATCTGATGGACGAATTGGAAAACAACGGCGTCTATCTCTAATCGTACAAGGGGGCAGCGTCCATGTTCACACCGCAGGAAATTCAGGAGCAAACCTTCTCCAAGGCCGTCTTCGGCGGCTATGATATGCAGCAGGTCGACGATTTTCTCGAACCGCTGACCGACGATTACATCACGCTCTATAAGGAAAATTCCGTGCTCAAGGCCAAGATGAAGATCCTGGTCGAAAAGCTGGAGGAATACCGCGCGCAGGAGACGAAGCAGTCCACTGCCGCAGCCGATGCAGAGGCCAAAAGCGCCCAGCTGCTCAAGGAAACGCAGGCGCGGTGCGCCGCCATGCTGCAGAACGCGGAGGTCAACGCGCAGACCAATGCGCAGGTCAACGCCGCGAACGTGCAGCTTGCGCAGCTCAATCAGCAGCTGCACGCCGAGCAGGAGCGGCTGGATTACGCCAAGCAGACCGCGCTGAATTTCATCTCCGTGGTCGAGCGCGACATTCAGGGCCATCTGGAGCTGCTTGAAACGCTCAAGGCCCGCGATCTGACGCGCGAAGCCGCGCCTGAGCAGCCGCAGCCTGCGCATGAAAAGCCCTACGACTGGCAGGCAGAGCAGCCCGCAGCGCCCGCTCCCGCTCCCAGTGAGGACGCAGAGAAAATCGCGACGGAGATCTCCGACAACCTTGAAAAGCTGATCGGCAGCGACAGCGGAGCCGAAACGAAGACCGCCTCCGCGCCCGCACTGTCCAAGCAAAGCGCACGCCCCATGCACCCCGAAAGCGCGACGATCAAATTTGAAGATCTCAAATTTGGCCGCAATTACGACCCGACATCATCGAAGTAAGCCGTGCAAAACTCCCCCACCCGCGGTGGGGGAGTTTTCTATCCTTCGCTGTGCAGTGCCGCCAGCAGCGCGTTCAGGCGCAGCTCTTCGTCCGTGCGGCGGAGATAGACACGCCCGCTCAGCCTTTCCGCGAACAGCGCCTCCGGCGCTGCTTCTCCTGCAGCCAGCATCCGCTTTTTTGCGGGCGGGAGCGTCTTGAGGAACGCTTCCAGCCGTGCGGCGGCGGCGTGATCCTCCGCCTGATAGAGTGCGGCGAGGGCTTCGGGCGGGTGGGCACGCGTGTATTTTGCGCAGGCCGCGCCGCCGGACGCGTGCTGCCGCAGGCGTTTTTCCATGTCGGCGGCAATGCCGGTATACAGACTCCCGCCCCGGCAGCGGAGCATATAGACGAAATACATTACAGCTCCGTCAGCGCGTTCGCGATCGCGGCGAAGCCCGGAATATCCAGCGTCTCCCCGCGCACCGTGGGCGCAAAGCCGCAATCTTCGATCACGGCGGCAAGCGCGGGCTTGTCAAACTGCGAAAGCCCGGATGAAAGCGCGTTCAGAAGCGTCTTCCTGCGCTGGGCGAACGCTGCGCGAACGACCTTGAAGAACATGGTCTCGCTTTTGATCTCGCAGACCGGCTCTTTCCGCATGGTGAGCTTTAAAACCGCGCTCGTGACCTTCGGCTGCGGAATGAAGCAGCTTGCCGGTACGTCGAACAGCAGCTCCGGCTCGGCGTAATACTGGCAGAAGACGCTGAACGCGCCGTAATCGCCCTTGCCTGCGGGCGAGCAGATGCGCTGCGCGACCTCCTTCTGCACCATGACGGTCACGGCCTCGAACGCACGGCTCTCCAGAAGCGCTGCCAGCACGGGCGTGGTGATATAATACGGCAGATTCGCGCAGGCCATTGGGCGCAGGTCCGAGAACTCCTCCCGCACGAGCTTCGCGATGTCCGTTTTCAGAATGTCGCCGAAGATAATTTCCAGATTTTCGTTGCCCGCCATCGTCTCGGCCAGCACGGGCTGGAGCGTCCGGTCGACCTCGACCGCGACGACCTTTTTCGCGTACCGGCACAGCTGCTGCGTCAGCGGCCCGATGCCGGGGCCGACCTCCAATACGCCGCACGTCTCGTCCACGCCGGATTCCAGCACGATGTTCTGCGGCACCCAGCTCTGCGTCAGGAAATTCTGCCCCTTGGCCTTGGAAAAATGGAATCCGTGCCGCGCGAGCAGCGCCTTAATTTCATTGATATTACAAAGGTCCATAGTTGGCCTCCCTGTCTGATTCTGAGGCTATGATACCAGAAAAAAAGCCGGTTTGCAACGCATTTCCGTGTCCGCGGGGGATTGACAGAATCCCGGAAACGTGCTATTGTAGCATCCAGAAAAGGCTGAGACGAAGACACGTCCCGGCACCGGCAGCGCATCACAGAGAGAGGCTCATATGCTGCAAGAGCCTTTGCGCGGCCCGCCCGGATACCGCTTCTGAGCCGCAGCGCGGAAATGCGCCGCCGGGTTCTCCCGTTACAGAGACACAAAGCGACGGATGTTTTTTCGTCCGTAAGCAGGGTGGAACCGTGGAGCGTACAGCGCCTCACCCCTGAAACGACAGGGGTAAGGCGTTTTTGTTTTGCCCCAAATCAATTTAGGAGGCAAAAAACCATGTCCGAAAACAATGAATTCTCGTTTGAAAACCCGCAGTACCGCAAAACGTACTGGCACACCTGTTCCCACGTCATGGCGCAGGCCGTCAAGCGCCTGTGGCCGGAGGTCAAGCTGGCCATCGGCCCGTCCATCGACAACGGCTTCTATTATGACTTCGACGCTCCGTTCAACTTCACGCAGGAAAATCTCGACGCCATCGAGGCCGAGATGCGCAAGATCTGCAAGGAAAAGCTGAAGCTCGAGCGCTTCGAGCTGCCGCGCGAGGAAGCCATCAAATATATGCAGGAAAAGGACGAGCCGTATAAGGTCGAGCTGATCAACGATCTGCCCGAAGACGCGCACATCTCGTTCTACACGCAGGGCGAGTTTACAGACCTCTGTGCCGGCCCGCACCTCGATTCTACAGGCCGCATCAAGGGCAACGCCATTAAGCTCACGCAGTGCTGCGGCGCATACTGGCGCGGCGACTCCAAGCGCAAGATGCTGCAGAGAATCTACGCCGTCGCATTCCCGAAGAAGGAAGAGCTTGACCAGTATCTGGCCGAGCAGGCAGAAGCCCTCAAGCGCGACCATAACAAGCTGGGCCGCGAACTGGAATACTTCACGACGGTCGACTGCATCGGCCAGGGCCTTCCCATTCTGCTGCCGAAGGGTGCGCGCGTCATTCAGCTGCTGCAGCGCTGGGTCGAGGATGTCGAGCAGGCGCACGGATACCTGCTGACCAAGACGCCGCTCATGGCCAAGCGTGAGCTTTACAAGATCTCCGGCCACTGGGATCACTATCTCGACGGTATGTTTGTCCTCGGCGACCCGCAGGATGAGACGAAGGAGTGCTTCGCCCTGCGTCCGATGACCTGCCCGTTCCAGTATCAGGTCTACCTGAACCGCGGCCGCAGCTACCGCGATCTGCCGATGCGCCTCGGCGAAACGTCCACGCTGTTCCGCAACGAGGACTCCGGCGAAATGCACGGCCTCATCCGTGTGCGTCAGTTTACGATCTCCGAGGGCCATCTGGTGCTCCGCCCGGATCAGCTGGAGGATGAATTCCGTGACTGCCTCGATCTTGCCAAGTATTGCCTCGACACAGTCGGCCTGCTTGATAAGTGCACGTTCCGCTTCTCCCAGTGGGATCCCGCGAACCCCAAGAACAAGTACGAGGGCACCAAGGAGCAGTGGGATCACGCGCAGAGCGTCATGGCAAAAATCCTCGACGATCTCGACGTCAAGTACGATATCGGCATCGACGAAGCCGCGTTCTACGGCCCGAAGCTCGATATCCAGTATAAGAATGTCTACGGCAAGGAGGACACCCTCGTCACCATCCAGATCGATATGCTGCTGGCTGAGCGCTTCGGCATGTACTACACCGATGAAAACGGCGAGAAGAAGCTGCCGTATATCATCCACAGAACGAGCCTTGGCTGCTACGAGCGCACGCTGGCCTACCTGATCGAGACGTATGCCGGTGCGCTGCCCACGTGGATGGCGCCGGAGCAGGTCCGCTTCCTGCCGGTCACGGACCGCGCTGTTGACTACTGCAAGGAGCAGGCCGCAAAGCTCACCGCGCAGGGCTACCGCGTGACGGTCGACACCCGCAGCGAGAAGATCGGCAAGAAGATCCGCGACGCGCAGATGGAGAAGATCCCTTATATGCTCGTCGTCGGCGACCGCGATATCGAAGCCGGTACCGTCTCCCCGCGCAACCGCGCAGACGGCGACCTCGGCGCCATGACGCTTGATGCCTTCACCGCCGTCCTCAAGGACGTTGTGGACAACAAGCTGAAAAAGTAATCGACCACACCCGCCCCTGTCCGGCTGGACATGGGCGGGTGTAACGGTCTGCGCTTCATCGGTACGCTTGACAAATCAGAAGTGTCTGGTATAATAAAAATAGCAAGAGCGCTGCCGGCAAACGGTTAGCCCCCTCTGGCGATTAGGTCAAAAGAAGTAACCGCGAGTTGGAAGCTGGGCGGTTACTTCTTTTTGTATATCTGAACGAACAGACTACAAATGCCGATGATCACAAGGCAAAGCTGCAAAACTTCGGATGTACTCATATGCAGTCCCCCTTTCCGAAGATCAGGGGACAAGAAGCGCCCCCTGTCAAAAGCCAGGGGAACTAACCGCTTGCCGCTTATCGGCAGCGCCGTGGTTATTCTACCAAATCAGTCGAAACCTGTCAATCCATGCCGGGATAAAAGACCCGCCCCGGGCAGCTGCCCGGGGCGGGTTCTGCATAGAAAGGGGATTACTCAATGTCGTGGTTGACGACGGGGGCGGGCTTGTCGAGCTGTTCGGGGTGGGACAGCAGGCGCTTGAGGTGCTTGAGCGTGGTGGCGTAATAGAAGCCGTCGCAGATGCGCTCGTCGGTGTTGACGGTGTAGTCGATGTACTTGCGGCGCACGACCGTGCCGTCGTCGAGCACTTCGTTCTTGTGGTATTTGCAGCCGAAGGAGACGAAGACGGGCATATTGCCGAAGTCGTACAGATGGTGCACGATGGGCGGAATGCCGAGCGATCCCATGGACGTAAAGAAGATCGAGGCGTGGAACGGGCTGACCTCCAGCAGGAACTTCGGCAGGAAGCCGAAGTAATCAATCGTCCTGAGCAGCCAGACCACAAATTTGAACAGCACGCCGGGGATAAAGGACAGGAATTTCGCGGTTTTGTCAAAGTCACTGCCGCCGATGGCCTGCCCCTGAATGGAAGCGATGCCCTTGTTGAGCTTTTCATAGATATCGTCGATGGTGTCGGTCGGCTTCAGATGAAGCTTCGTGATCGACTCCGGCGCGGAGGTGTCCATCGAGGTCTTGACGACCATGCAGAACTGGATATCGTCGTCGCGCGAATAGACCTGCTGCCCGGACAGGAAGCGGTTGAGCGCCGGATATTTCGCCACGCACTGGACATAGGCAGCCAGAAATACGTGCGTCACGCCGAGATTCGTATAGCCCTGCTTGCGCTTTTCGCGGATATAGCGCTCCATCGGGCCAATGTCAACGGACTCGCGGATGAAATTGGACGATCCGATGCGCGTCGGCATGATATAATTGGCGACCACCGCCATCGGGTCGAGCGTGCGCAGCCTGCGGCCGTCGGGCCGGTCACCCCAGGTGGGGTGGTACGCGCCGTCGAGATAGACCTTCGCGCCGAGCAGCGTCAGAATCCCGGCAAGCAGGAACAGCATATCAGGCAAAATCTGCCGCAGCTGCGGCCAGTTTTCCCGCGTGAATTCCTTCTCGTGCATCCCGGCCAGAATGCCGAGCGCAGCGATCAGCAGCAGAAGCAGCGGGATCGTGCTTTTGATGTGGCCGGAGACGGTCACGGCGTAAAACGCGGCGATGGCGAGATAAGCGATCCAGAACATGAACGTCAGCCACAGATACGGTGAGACGAGCGTGATCTTGATGCCGTAATAGATCGCAAGCAGAATGACGGGCACGGAGGAGCGGTAGAACCGGTCGCTGCCATTGCACAGGATATTCAGCACATAGAACACACAGCCCACGACCGGCAGCACGACTAAAAACCACACCGTCTTTGCGTCTGCGCCTTTCCCGCAGACATTTGCGATGCGAAGCGCTGCCGAGGCCAGCATGACCAGCGCGGCCAGCCAGATAAGTGGATTCTTCCGGCTGACATAGTAAGCAACTCTTTTCTTCATAGCTTTATCATACCAGCCGCAGGCAGAAAAAGCAAGAACTCTGGGGAAACAGGGAAAATTTCCGTGCGGCTGCAACAAAATCAGCCAAACACCCGACATGATAGACGTCAGTATGCTGAACACAATGCAAGTAACCGATCAGCGGTTACAAAAGGAGGAATGCGGCTTGGACGAAAAGGAGCTGCTGCGGCAGCTGCAAAAGCGGCGCGCGGGCGCGCTGGAAACAGCCGTCGCAAAGTACGGCGCATACGTTCTGGCCATCATCCGCAACCGCAGCCGCGGCGTTCTGACGCCGGAGGACCATGAGGAAATTGCCTCAGACGTGTTTTTCGCGCTCTGGAACGGCGCGGCGCGCATCGAGCGCGGACAGCTGCGGCCATGGCTCGGCGCGGTGGCGCGCAACCGGACGGCGGAGGCCATGCGGAAGCAGAACGTCTATCTTCCGCTGGAGGACGATACGCTCATCACGCTCGACCGGCTCTGGGAGCAGATGGTGGAACAGGAGCGCTGCGCGGCCATTGCGCAGGCCATGCGCACGTTGCCGGACGAGGACCGGGAGATCTTTTACCGGTTTTATGATCTGTCGCAGACAGCCGCGCAGATCGCGGAGGACTTACATTTGAACGCGTCGACCGTGCGTTCGCGCCTGATGCGCGGACGGCGGACGCTGCGCGAGGCTTTGGAAAAAGGAGGTCTGTTTTGTGAAAACGACGTGGGATGAGCTCATGCGCTATGCGCCGGAGCAGGAGATTCCGCTGCCCCCGATGCAGGACGGCGAGGGTGCGCGGATTTTGAGCAAGACGATGGGAAAAATCAAAGAAACGAAGCGGAAGCCCGCCCGGCCTGTCCGGACGGTGCTGATCGCGGCGGCAATCGCGGCGCTTTTGTGCGGCAGTGCGTTTGCGGCGCACTCCTTCGGCTGGTTCGACCGGCTGTTCGGCGAAAAAGCCGCGCTGGTCAAGGACCATGTCACGAGCTATGACGAAAAAACGTCTACAGATCTCACACAGCCGGCGTACACCGAGGACGAGCAGGCCATGATCGCCGAGGGCACGATGCAGGTGCCCGACACTGCCGATTTGGCGGATACGGGCGTATCGGCAGAAACGGATGATTTTACGTTCACGCTCGAATCCATGCTCGTTTCCAGAAACTCGTTCTATGCCATCATGCGCATTGACGCGAAAAACGACGACGCGGCGGCAGAGCTTGCCGCGATCCCGGAAACGGACGGCTACCAGAAGGAGCTCGCCCGGATGCTGTGGGTTGGTGCGCACAACAACACAAACTTCGGTGGCTTTGGCGCGGATCACCGGCTGGAATGGAAAAACGGCGGCATGAGCATGGAGATCATGCAGGTGGAGGGAAGCACAGCCTATGCGCTGCTGACCAACATCGGCGGCGAGTTCGAACCGGGCGACCGAATCCTGTTCGATATGAGCCACCATGACCAGAATGTCGATCTGTTCGAGATCCCGGTTCCGGAGCAGCTGGAGCAGGAACTGGTGATCGAGCTGGATGGCGAATCCGGCCCGGATGACCGCTTCTGCTGGCAGACGGCGACGATCTCGCCGATCTCCTTCCGGCTTGACGGTATTGATTCCTCGCAGAGCAGCAATTCTGTGACTGTTACATTGAAGGACGGGACGCGCTTCAATCTTGCCAGCAAGGAAAACAACTACGCGGACAGTGCCTACGGAACCTACGGTTCCATGAGTCATTCAGCAAGCTGGATGTACGACTCAGATCAGTGCAAGGAGACCTGGCTGTTCTCCCAGCTGATCGATCTGGACGAGCTGGCCTCCGTCACCGTGTGCGGCGTGACGTACCCTGTTTTACAATAAAAACAACGCAAAACGACATAATCGGAATACACGCATCACAAATAAGCATTTCAAATCTGCTGCCGGGTATGCTAAACTGAGAAAAAACGCGGCAGGAGGAATTTAAAATGCAGGAATTTGATCTGATCGTGATCGGCGGCGGCCCGGGCGGCTATCTCTGCGCGGAACGCGCGGGAAAGGCGGGGCTGCGGACGGCGCTGATCGAAAAGCGTGCGCTGGGCGGCACCTGTCTGAACGAGGGCTGCATCCCGACAAAGAGCCTTCTTTACTGCGCCAAGCAGTATCAGGCGGCGCTGCACGGCGCGGAATACGGCGTGACGGCGCAGAACGTCTCCATCGACCACGCGCAGGTCGTCGCGCGGAAGGACGGCGTGGTCAGAACGCTCGTCCGGGGTGTGGGCGCGGCAATGAAGGCGCATGGCGTGACGGTTTTCGCCGCCGAGGGCCGGATCCTCGGCAAAACGGGGGAGCGCTTTGAGATCGCCGCAGGCGGCGAGACACTGTCCGCGCCGCGGCTCGTGCTGGCGTCCGGCTCCAGCGCCGTGATCCCGCCGATCCCCGGTGTGCGGGAAGGACTTGCTTCCGGCTTTGTTATGACGAACCGCGAGCTGCTGTCCCTTTCGGAGCAGCCGGAATCGCTCGTCTGCATCGGCGGCGGCGTGATCGGGCTGGAAATGGCGTGCTATTTCGCGTCCATCGGCACGAAGGTGACGGTCATTGAGATGCTGCCCAAGATCGCGGGCAGCACCGACCCGGAGATCTGCGAGCTGCTGATGCGGACGTACAAAAAGCAGGGCATGGACTTCTGCCTGAACGCCAGAGTCGAGGCTGTCACAGACCGGAGCGTCGTGTATTCCGACGCTTCCGGGCGGCACGAGATCGCCTGCGGGCGCGTGCTGCTGTCGGCGGGACGGCGGGCGGATGTGACGGGGCTGAATGTGGAGGCGCTCGGCATTGCGCTCGAACGCGGCGCAGTCGTGACAGACCGGCAGATGCGCACGAACGTCCCCGGCGTCTGGGCCGTCGGCGACTGCAATGGCAAGCTGATGCTGGCCCACACGGCCTATCGCGAGGCAGAGGTCGCGGTCAACGATATGCTCGGCAAAAAGGACGCGATCGACTATTCCATCATCCCCTCCGTGATCTACACCACGCCGGAGGTCGCCTGCGTCGGCGAAACGGAGCAGAGCGCAAGGGAAAAGGGACTGGACGTGCAGGTGGTCAAAGCGCCGATGGCGCTCTCGGGCCGGTATCTTGCAGAAAATCCGAAGGGAACCGGCTTCTGCAAGCTGCTCTATGACCGGAAAAACCGCTGCGTCGTGGGCGTCCATATGGTCGACTCCTATGTCTCGGAGATCATCTACGGCGCGGCCATGATGGTGCATTCCAAGCTCCCCGTGCAGCATCTGGACAAGATCGTCTTCCCCCACCCCACAGTCGGCGAGGTCGTGCGCGAAGCGCTGTTTCTGCTGTGACCGGGCAACCCCGGAACTTTGGCACATAGAAAACGCCCCGAAGCAGCAGCTTCGGGGCGTTCGAGACTGTCAAAAAACCATGAAGCGCAGTCGGATGACAGAGCAGCAGGGGAAGAGTGAAGGGGGCAAAGAGCCCCCTTCGCGTTCAATCAACCAGTTTTTCGAACTTTTTTAAAGTTCGAAAAACTGCCTCAGCGGGGCGAAAAGACTTTTTCGACACGCTGAAACGCCCCGAAGCGGCTGCTTCGGGGCGTTCGCTCGATCTGTCAGTCTGCGTAATCCTTCATTTCCTCGCGGCGTGCGCGGCAGGCGGCAAACTTTTTGACGCCTGCGCAGATCTCGTCGAGGAAGCCGACGACGACAAGCACGGTGCCGATCACGGCCATGACCGCGCCCGCGATCTTCAGGATGCTTTTGATGGATTTCATATCAGTGCCCTCCTGTTTTTTCTTCAGTATAAGCCTGTTTTTTCGATTTTGCAAGGGGTTTAGTAACCGATAATTTGATCGACAAGAGTTACCAGCGAGAGATTTTGCCGCAGATGAAAGTTTGAAAGCGCAGGAATACTTTGTGTATTTCAAGCTTTTCAAACTGCACAGCTGCGGTAAAAGATCCGCTGGTAACCGCAGGCGATTGGATCATCGGTTACGATCAACGCGGACAATGAAATCGGCCTTTCTGGGCTTTGCGGGGGCGGGTTCCTGCGCAGCGTAGCCGAGGATGCAGTGGCCGATGCCGGCGTAATTCTCGCTCACGCCCCATTTTTTCATCAGCGCCTTGCCCTCCGCGCTTTCAAACTCCTGCCGGGCCCGGTGGATCCAGCAGCTGCCGAGGCCGAGGCTGTGCGCGGCGGCCATCATATTGCCGATGACAAGGCTGCCGTCCTCGACCCATGTATTCACATTTGTGTCCGCGAACACGACGCACACGACCGGCGCGCCGTAGAACGGGTGCGCGGCCGGGTTTCCGAGGATCGACGCGTTCATTTTTTCCAGCTGCGCGATATCGTCCGGGTTTTGCAGCACGACGATCTTCCCGGCCTGACGGCCCATGCCGCAGGCGGCATACGTTCCGGCCTCCAGAACGGCGTCCAGCTTTTCCTTCTCGACCGGCTGCGAAAGATACTTCTTGACGCTTCTGCGGGTCAGCAGGCAGTTCAGCACTTCATTCATGACAGTCCTCCGTTTTATTTCTTTTCCGCGCCCTCCGGGGGCGTGGTGATGTGGACATGATTGTTGATGTGATCGATGCAGTAGCAGTAATAGCCATTGCACTTCGAGCAGTAGCGGAATTCGAGGTTCGGATAGTCCGTATCCGTCCGGCCGCAGACCGTGCATTTATGCCGGTAGGGCTTCTCGCCGGATTTGGAGCGGTAGGAGCCTGCCCAATTGGGGTTCGGGCGGGCATTTGTCGTGGTCGTGCGGTAATTCTTCCGCTGCCGGTAGCGCAGTGTGTCGGGCAGGATGTTTTTGACGTCGCTGCCGAAGAAGAGGAAGTAGTTCAAAAGCGGCACGACGGGCAGCAGCCAGTAGAACGAGAGGAACGAGGCCAGCTGCAAGGACGAGAACACGTTCAGCACCGTGAAGCCGAGATAGACCCACGCCATGTATTTCATCTTGATGGGGATGAAGAAGAACAGCAGCACCTTCGCCTCCGGCGCGATGGTCGCGACGGCGAGAAACAGGCTGAGGTTCAGCGCGGTCGCGTCCGCTCCGGCGCCGAGCAGCATTGCGGCCAGATCGGTCAGCACAAGTCCGGTCAGATAATAGAGATTGAAGCGGAACGTGCCCCAGTAGCTCTCCAGGATCTTTCCGAACTGATAATAGCAGAACAGCGACACCGCCGCCAACAGCAGTCCCGCGCCCCGCACGTCGTTCAGGTACGTAAAGATGTACGAAAACAGCCGCCAGACCTGTCCGCGCAGAATGGCGGAGCGGCTGAAGCAGAGATAGCTGTAGACGATATTGCTGGGGTCGATGTACGAGAGCGCAAAGACCGCCAGATTTCCAATGGCAATGACGAGCATGAGATTCGGAATGCCCTTGCCCCGGTTTTTAAGGCAGAAGCGTTCAAACCGTCTGCGAAGATCCTTCATAGTGTTCACCCTCCTGATGTTCAGGTTTCATCATACCGGCTCCGGGCGGAAAAATCTACCCTGCAAATGTAAACATTCTGTTCTGCATGGAGTATGGGCGGGTTCCCGCTGAGATAAACCGGGAATTTTGCCGAAATCAAAACTTTTCTCTTGACTTTTCCGGCGGGTTTTGTATAATCAGGGTACAACTGAACAGCCTTATCAAGAGTGGTGGAGGGAACGGCCCAATGAAACCCGGCAACCTGCAGAATGCAAGGTGCCAAATCCGGCGAAGGAATCGAAAGATGAGGGAGAGAACCGTATATCGTTCTGCCCCTCGGGCAGGGCGCTTTTTTATGCCCGGAAAGGAATCAGATATGAACAACAGAAAAATCTTTACTTCAGAGTCCGTTACACAGGGACATCCCGATAAGCTGTGCGACCTTGTCTCCGACAGCGTGCTCGACGCCGTGCTCGAGCAGGACCCCATGGGCCGCGTCGCCTGCGAGACGGCGGCGACGACCGGCATGGTGCTCGTCATGGGCGAGATCACCACGTCCGCCCGCATCGATATCGCCCAGATCGCCCGCAAGGCCATCTGCGGCGCGGGCTATGACCGCCCCGAGATGGGCTTCGACGGCCACAGCTGCAATGTCATGGTCGCCATGGGGCGGCAGTCCCCGGATATCGCCATGGGCGTTGACAACGCGTATGACGACGGTACGACCGGCGCAGGCGATCAGGGCATGATGTTCGGCTTCGCCTGCACACAGACAAAGGAATTGATGCCCGCTCCCATCGCCTACGCGCACAATCTCACCAAGGCGCTGACGCACGCGCGGGAATCCGGTCTTCTGCCCTGGCTCCGCCCGGACGGCAAGAGCCAGGTCTCCGTGGAATACGGCCCCGACGGACTGCCCGCCCGCATCGACACCGTCGTCGTCTCGACCCAGCACGCAGACTCCATCGCCATCGACGATCTGCGCAAGGCCATTATTGAGACGGTCATCGAGCCGAACCTGCCGTCGCGCCTGCTGGACGAGAACACAAAATACTACGTGAACCCGACGGGCCGCTTCGTCATCGGCGGGCCTGCGGGCGATTCGGGCCTCACGGGCCGCAAGATCATCGTCGATACCTACGGCGGCTACGCGGCCCACGGCGGCGGCGCGTTCTCCGGCAAGGACCCCACGAAGGTTGACCGCAGCGGCGCATACATGGCGCGCTACATCGCAAAAAATCTGGTCGCGGCCGGTCTGGCCGACGCCTGCCAGCTGCAGCTGGCCTACGCCATCGGCGTGGCGCACCCTGTTTCCGTTCTCGTCGAGACATATGGAACCGGCAAGATCGCGGATGATAAGCTGGCCCAGCTCGTGCGCGAATGCTTCGACCTGCGCCCGGCGGCCATCATCAAAACGCTTGACCTGCGCCGCCCGATCTACCGTCAGACCGCCGGCTACGGCCACTTTGGCCGCGCGGAGCTGGATCTGCCGTGGGAAAAGACGGATATGGTGCAGACTCTGCTTGCAAAAGCGTAAAAAATAGGATATAGTATCCTTGTATGTTTGCATACAAAGGAGCGAAATAGCATGAAAAAAATCGAGATCATGGGCTGCGGCTATATCGGCCTCCCCACCGCTATCACGTTTACGCTGGCGGGCTATGAGGTCTGCGGCTTCGACGTAAAGGATACCGTCGTGGACACGCTGAACGCGGGCCATATCCATATCGTAGAACCCGGCCTGCAGGACGCCATGACGAAGGCCATGGCAACCGGCCGTCTGCACTTCACGACGAAGCCGGAGCCGGCTGACGTCTTTATCATCTGCGTCCAGACGCCCTACCGCGAGACGGAGGAGCACAAGCGCGTGTCCGATATGCGCTTCGTCGAATCCGCCGCGAAGGAGGTCGGTTCCGTCCTGCGCGCGGGGAACCTCTGCGTGCTCGAATCCACCTCGCCTCCCTATTCCACACGCATGGTGGAGAAGATCGTCTCGGAAACGTCCGGCCTTGCGCCGGAGCAGTTCATGACGGCGCACTGCCCGGAGCGCATCATCCCCGGCCGGATGCTCATCGAGCTGCGCGAGAACGATCGCATCATCGGCTCGAACCGTCCGGAATCGGCGCAATTCGCCAAGGAAATCTATGAAAAGGTCGTCACCGGCGGCACGATCCGCCTGACGGACGATCTGACCGCCGAGATGTGCAAGCTGACGGAAAACACGTTCCGCGACATCAACATCGCCTATGCAAACGAGCTCAGCAAGGTCTGCGACCGGCTCGGCATCGACGTGTTCAAGCTCATCGAGCTTGCCAACTGCCACCCCAGAGTGAACGTGCATACCCCCGGCGTCGGCGTCGGCGGACACTGCATCGCGGTCGACCCGTGGTTCATCCATGAAAAGTTCGAGGATATCACGCCGCTCATCTACGAGGCGCGTCTTGTCAACGATGGCAAGCCAGCCTGGACGGCGGACCGCATCGCGCGCGACGTGAAGCCCGGCGCAAAGATCGCCGTGCTCGGCATGAGCTTTAAGGCCAACATCGACGACACGCGCGAAAGCCCGTCCGTCCTGTTTGCGAACATCCTGAAATCGCGCGGCTATGAGGTTCTTGCCTGCGAGCCGTACATTCAGGGCGACGTGGCGGGATACCACAATTATTCCCTTGCCGAAGCCATGGCGCAGTGCGATTACGCCGTCATTACGCTCATGCACAATGTCTTCAAGGAAAACAAAGCCCTCATCGCCTCCAGACCGTATTACGACTGCGTGGGCCTGATGGAGCAGTAAACAGACAGCCCAGCCGCTGCAAGCGGCTGGGCGCTTTTGCTATAGAAACGTGCCATTTCCTCGCCCCTGCGGGGCAACCGGAAATGATGCACAAAAACTTCATGCACCGGCATTTGCGCATTTTCGTGGTGCAGTGCTCACGCATGAAGTTTTATGCCAGCAGGTTTTGCGTGCGGCAGAGGCTGGCGTAGATGCCGTCTTTTTTGAGAAGCTCCTCGTTCGTGCCGCGCTCGGCGATGCGGCCGTCGGCAATGACGACGATCTCGCCTGCGGCGCGGATGGTGGACAGGCGGTGTGCGATGATGAGCGTGGTGCGGTTCTTTGCCAGCTCGTCAAACGCGTGCTGGATCTTCGCCTCGGTCAGCGTGTCAAGGGCGCTCGTCGCCTCGTCAAGGATGAGGATGGGCGGATTTTTGAGGAAAATGCGCGCGATGGAAATGCGCTGCTTCTGTCCGCCGGACAGGAGCGTGCCGCGTTCGCCGACGTAGGTGTCAAAGCCGTCGGGCATGGCCATGATATCGTCGTAAATTTCCGCGCGCTTCGCCGCCTCCACGATCTCCTCCATCGTCGCGCCGGGCTTACCGTAGCGGATGTTTTCCAGAATGGAATCGGCGAACAGAAACACGTCCTGCTGCACGATGCCGATGGAGCGGCGCAGGGACTCCTGCGTGACGCTGCGCACGTCATGGCCGTCGACGGTGATCGAGCCGCCGGTCACGTCGTAAAAGCGTGGAATGAGCTGGCAGAGCGTGCTCTTGCCGCCGCCGGAGGGACCGACGATGGCGACGGTCTTGCCCGCCGGGACGTGCAGGGACACGTCATGCAGGACCTCCGGGTCGTCCTCATAGGAAAAGCTCACGTTCTCGACTCCAATTTCGCCGCGCACGTGCGTCAGCTCAAGCGCGTCCGGCGCGTCGTGCAGCTCCGGCGCGGTGCGCATGATCTCCAAAAAGCGCTCAAAGCCCGCCGTGCCGTTGGAAAACAGCTCCGTAAAGTTCGCAAGCTTCCGGATGGGGTTGACAAAGGACGCGATATAGAGCGTGAACGTCAGAAGATCGACCGTATCCATCTGCCCCTTCATAATGAGCAGGCCGCCCACAGTCACGACGGCCACGGACAGGGAGCTTGTGAAAAACTCCATCACGGCCATGAAAATGCCCATTTCCCGATGGAACATCTTCTTGGAGGTCTTGTAAATGTCGTTCGAGCGGTCGAATTTTTCTTCCTCGACGTGCTCGTTGGCGAATGCCTTGGCCGTGCGGATGCCGGAGAGGGCAGATTCGATGTCGGCGTTGATCGCGCCGGTCTTTTTCTTCACGCGGCGGGAGGCCTCGCGCATCGCCTTGCGGCGCGAGACGATGATCGCGATAAACACCGGGATCATGACCGCCACGACCAGCGCCAGCCGCCATTCGATCGTTGCCATGACGGTCAGCGCGCCAACGATGGTCACAAGCGAGATGAACAGATCCTCCGGCCCGTGGTGGGCAAGCTCGGTGATCTCAAAGAGGTCGGTCGTCATGCGGCTCATCAGCTGGCCGGTGCGGTTGCGGTCGAAGAACTCAAACCCCAGCTCCTGCATATGGCCGAACAGGGCCGCGCGGATATCGGCCTCCACGCGGATGCCAAAGGTGTGGCCCCAGTAGGTGATGATGAAATACAGCACCGACCGCAGCGCATAGGCCGCCAGCACGATCAGCATGATCGTAAAGAACGTGCGGTACGCGCTCTGCGGCAGCAGCGTGCGCATGGCGTAACGCGAGATGATGGGGTACGCCAGATCGATCATCGACACGACCAGCGCGCAGGCCATGTCGAGAAAAAACAGCCCCCGGTGGGGCTTGAAGAAGGACAGGAAGATTGAAAAGCCTGACCGCTTCCGGTATTGCTCTGTTGTCATGATATTTGCTCCGTTTCTTATATTCGTGTGTATTATACCGGGAGATTCCGCGGATTGCAAGCCGTTGCGCAGTGCGTATTTTTCTGGTAGAATAGCCCCAAAGCGAGGCGAAGCATATGATTGAAATTCTGAAGGAAACAGCGCGCTATCTTGTCTGCGTCAAGCCCATCGGCATAGCTGCGCAGGGCACGCAGCAGGAAGCCATGCCCCAACTGCTTTCCGCGCAGCTGGGCTGCGGCATATTCCCCGTCCACCGGCTCGACCAGACGGTCGGCGGCGTGATGGTCTACGCAAAGACGGCGCAGGAGGCCGCACGGCTGACGCAGGCGATGGGACAGGGACAGATGCAGAAGACATATCTGGCCGTCCTGACCGGCTGTCCGGCAGAGAGGGCCGGGACACTGGAAGATCTGCTGTTCCACGACCGGGCGAAAAACAAGACCTACGTGGTCAGGCGGCAGCGCGGCGGCGTGAAGCAGGCGCGGCTGCACTATGAAATCCTTGCCGAACAGGACGGGCTGAGCCTTGCGCGCATCCGGCTCGAAACGGGGCGCACGCACCAGATCCGCGTCCAGTTTGCCTCGCGCGGCCTGCCGCTGCTGGGCGACGGAAAATACGGCAGCCGCTGTGGCCGCTGCACCTGCGCGCTCTGGTCGTACCGGCTGTCCTTCCCGGACGGGAAGGGCGAAGCGGCTTTTGAGGCACAGCCCCCGGCCCAGTTCCCGTGGACGGTGTTTTTCTGATACGATGTACAGTACAAAGCTTTCGGCAAATTCGCACCGTATTTTCCCGTTTGACTGTACGCACATCCTGCCGCGCGGCTGCATACACTACCTGTATTCTTGCTATACAGGAGGGGCATTTCATGGCGGTGACACGGTATTTTCTGGGCGGCAATACGGCCTCCGGCTTTGTCTCGTTTTACGGACAGTTCTGCCGGGGGCCGGAGGATTTTCTGTGGGTGATCAAGGGCGGACCGGGGTGCGGCAAATCGAGCTTTATGAAGACCATCGGCAAAGCGGCGGAGAACGCCGGACTGGATGTCGAATACGTCCTGTGCTCCGGCGACCCGGATTCGGTGGACGGCGTGTATCTCCCGGCCCTGCACACCGGCTACGCCGACGGCACGGCTCCGCACGTGCTCGAGGCCGTCACGCCGGGCGCGGCGGGACTGTATCTCGATCTGGGGCAGTTCTATGACCGTATTGCGCTGCAAAAGGAGCGCCGCGCCATCGAGCTTCTGCAGACGCGCTACCGCGCGCTCTACCGCGAGGCGTATGCGCGTCTTGCAGCATTTGCGCGTCCGTCCTGCCCGCTCCCGGCGCAGGAGGAGCGAAGCAGGCGCTTCCTGCGGGCCGTCACCTGCCGGGGCCTGTATTCTGACGAGCCGCCCGCAGGCGCGGTGCAGCTGGTGTCCGGAGAAGAACTGGAGGCGCTCCGCACGCGGGAAAACGCGGTTTTATATCAGAACCCGCTGTTTCCGGACGAGACGGAGGCCGTGTATCTGCCGGACGAGAAGCGCTATTACCGTGGACCGGATACCCCGCTGCCCGATCTGTCGGACGTGACCGCGCTTCTCGCGCAGGCGAAGGCCCTGCACGACGAGCTGGAGGCCATCTATAACCCGCACGTGGATTTCGCACGTGTTTACGCGCTGGCTAATTCCCACGCGCTGCGATTGTTCAAAGAAAATTAAGTTGTATCTGCGGGGAAATTGTAGTAAAATATAGTGAAATTCGAGAATATCCTACTCAGGAGGGAATACCAATGAAAAAACCGATCGTACTTGTGATCATGGACGGCGTTGGACGCGGCGACGGCGGCCCCGGCGACGCAGTCAAGCAGGCCAACACCCCGACGCTCGACAAGCTGATTGCCACCTGCCCCATGACGTGGCTCAAGGCCCACGGCACCGCCGTCGGCCTGCCCACGGACGACGACATGGGCAACTCCGAGGTCGGCCACAACGCCCTCGGCTGCGGCCAGATCTATTCGCAGGGCGCAAAGCTCGTGCAGGAATCCATTGAGACCGGCTCCCTGTACCAGTCCAAGACCTGGGTCGACCTGACGGACAACTGCCTGCAGAACGGCAGGGCGCTGCACTTCATCGGCCTGCTGTCCGACGGCAACGTCCATTCCAATATCTCGCACCTGATTGCGATGCTGAAAAAGGCGCGTGAGATGGGACTCAAAAAGGTCTACTGCCACATTCTGCTCGACGGCCGCGACGTCCCCGCGACGAGCGCGCTGGACTATGTTGATCAGCTGGAAACCGTTCTGGCAGAGCTGAACGACGCGGAGCATGAATACAAGATCGCCTCCGGCGGCGGACGCATGGTCATTACCATGGACCGCTACGAGGCCAACTGGCCGATGGTCGAAAAGGGCTGGCGCACGCATGTGCAGGCCGAGGGCCGTCAGTTCGCCTCCGCGCGGGAAGCCATTGAGACGTACCGCGCCGAAAATCCCGGCATGATCGATCAGGATCTGCTGCCGTTCGTCGTTGCGCACGACGGCAAGCCCGTCGCGAAGATCGAAAACGGCGACAGCGTCATTCTCTTCAACTTCCGCGGCGACCGCGCGCAGGAGATCTCCCTCGCCTTCGACCGCAAGGACTTTGACAAGTTTGACCGCGGTGACTATACTAGCGTGAAGTTTGCCGGTATGCTGGAGTACGACGGCGATCTCAAGATCCCGATGCACTATCTGGTCGAGCCGCCCGTCATCCGCAACACGCTGACCGAGGTTCTGTGCAAGGCGGGCGTGCACGAGTACGCCGTGTCCGAGACGCAGAAATACGGCCACGTCACCTACTTCTGGAACGGCAACCGCTCCGGCAAGGTCGACGAGAGCCTTGAGGACTATGCCGAGGTTCCGTCCGACGTGATCCCGTTTGAGCAGGCGCCCGCGATGAAGTCCGTGGAGATCACCGATCTTCTGGTCGAGGCCATGGCCTCGCATAAGTACCAGTTCCTGCGCTGCAACTATCCGAACGGCGACATGGTCGGCCACACCGGCGTTCTGAGCGCCGTCATCACCGCCATGGAGGCCGTCGACGCAGGTCTGGCCCGCGTGAAGGAAGCTGCCGACAAGTATGGCTATACGCTGCTCGTCACCGCTGACCACCGCGATCATATAAGCATACTGCTGCGTAATCCCCAGAATGGAACGGTAATTCTCGATATCCTCCCTGAAATGCTCCTGCAGGAGAATATTGTGGATCAGTCCACTTTCAATAATGGGAACCACTGTCTCCAGCTTTTCCTTGATCAACAGCTCATTTTTCCGCTTCAGACGCTCGGCATCGATATTTTCCATGGCCTTGCGAAGAGCGTTCACGATCCTGGTCTTCTCCATGGGTTTGGTGATATACTCCATAACTCCCAGCTTGATTGCTTCCTTGGCATAGTCGAATTTATCATAGGCCGACATCACAATAAACACCGTGTGATTATTGGTCCTGCGGATCTCTTTCATGGCATCGATGCCGTTGATCCCCGGCATCTGGATATCCATGAGCACGGCGTCGTAGTACCCGGCGGGTTTTGCACCCAAAAGCTCCAGGCAGCGGATACCGTCCTCAGCGCGGTTAACGATCATGCCGTTCTCCTGCAGGATCGTCAGCGCGATCTCGGCGTTTAGGTCGTTGTCCTCGGCCAGCAGCAGGTGCTTTCCTGCCAGCCCAGCGGCGGGGTCGGCGGGCTGCTCGCGCTGCTGGATCAGCTCTTCTTTG
>OHCX01000260.1_pt1 | contig 23341 bp, 22 predicted proteins | sample 1566841 | NCBI WGS metagenome assembly OHCX01 (sample SAMEA3879513, study PRJEB24766) | human gut metagenome | biome: human-associated habitat; feature: feces | place: USA | collected 1985/1987 | reverse complement strand
AATGTGAGCGAAGCCGCCGTGCGCGGCGGCCAGTGTGCCGGAGCGGATGGTTTCCTTATAAGAAAATCCCGGCTCACGAAGATGAACATGCACATCAACGAAACCGGGAAAAATAACTGCGTTATGAACTTCAATACAAACAGTATCCGTAGGGCAGGAAACACGATCTCCGATAGAAACAATTCTGCCGTCTGAAACAAGAACATCTGCCGGACGGAGCGAGCCGTCTTTCCATACCTGGGCATGCTTGAAACAAGTCCGCATAACTGACCTCCTGTGTTTTGGCGCTCGATGCATTATAAAAGATCGCGCGGCGATTGTCAAGTTTTTTTCGCTTTTCCGGCAGAATTCCGCAAAAGCCCTCTCAGCTGTTCTATATTGTTCCAAGTTCACCATTTTCAAGCCCCCGCGCCGCTCGCCTGGGGCGCAGCAAAGCCGGTGCGCAAGCCTGTTCCTTAACGCACAGGCCGTACGCACCGGCAGTCGCTTATTCTTATTTAAAGAGCGGCAGCACAGACTCTACCGCCACGCCGAGATACTGGCTGATGGTATCAACGACCAGCCAATGATCTTCTTGCTGCTCCATGCCAGAAACGGCAATGGCACCAATGAAGCCGCGGCCTTTGAGGTTAATCGGGAAGCAGCCGCCTACACCTGCGAACTTTGCAGGTTCCAGACCGGAATCGGCAAACGTATCGCCGCTGGCTGCCATCTCCAGGCCGACCAGATACGAACTCTGCCGGAACATGTTGGCTGTGCGGATCTTTCTGCCAAGTCAGCTGAGGTTGATGGGGCGGATCGACTGCATCGCGTAATAGAACAGCTGCTCGTCGCCAAGGGAGATCGAATCGACCACGTCATGACCGAGCTTTTCCACGCCCTGCTTGATTTTCGTGCCGATCTGGTATGCATCCTCATTCATGAACTTCTCGAAGGCCAGCGCCTGATCCTGCGCGTGGATAACTTTCATCAGCTTTTTTCCGAGTGTCCAATTTGCACTTGCAATTCGCATAAACTGCTTAATTAAGGAATAGTATAAAACGCCAGTCCTCCTGTTTTGAGAACTGACGTTCTTTGACACGCTGCAATTTTATTCAGAAGCCCGGTTCTTACCGCAAAAGCCTCCCATCAATCATTGTCCTGCGTTTCCACGTCGATCAGCCGATGCCCCAGCACGTCCACAAGACCCATGTCGGTGAGGTCAAGCTCCGGCACCGTTGGCAGGGAAACGAAGCTCAACGTCATAAACGGAGCCGGCATCTGACAGCCTAGCTGGCGCGCCGCTTCATTCATGCCGTCGAGAAGGCGCATCACCTCGTCTGCGCCACATTCGCTCATCAAGCCGCCGATCGGCAAGCACATGGAGTCCATCACGTTGCCGTCGCAGACCACGGTCAGTCCGCCATGCAGGCGGGCAACCTCGTTGACAGCAATCGCCATAGGCTACAATACACCGGTCATCATCAAATATCCGTTTTGGCAGATGACGGCGAAGAATCCGAACGCAATCTACGCCTGTATCAATCAAGGACAGGCGGTTTGCCCACAGGAGATCGAGCGGCAGACCATCTGCATCGATGCGGATATCGACACGATTCTGCGTAAGATAATGAGCGAAGAGAATATATCAAAATCTGCACCGCATTAAACAAAGAATAGCTTTTTTCGCAAAATAGAGCGAAAAATGACTGTGTCGCCTGCCAGAACTGCTCCGGCAGGCGGCAAAATTTATCTTCCGGCGCTTTCCGCTCCGAATTCCCGTTTGGGTCGCGCTTGGGTCAAACGGAAAAGTCACAGAATTCTCCATCGGAAAATGTTCTGAAAACACAGAAAAATCCGGCCGAAATCGAAATATTTCAGCCGGATTTGGTCGGAGTGTCGGGATTCGAACCCGAGGCCTCTTGGTCCCGAACCAAGCGCGATACCAAACTTCGCCACACCCCGTCAGCTTGGATATTATACGTAGAAAACAGTGATTTGTCAAGAGGGATGCATGAAAATATTTTTTGGCGCATACGCTTGCCAGAGGAGGTGCGTGCGATGAAGGAAAACAGGGGTAAAAACGAAAGGCAAGCGGGAGCCGGGATCTCGCGGCTTTATCTGCTGCTGGCGATGCTGGCGCTTGTGTGGACGCTCAAGACCTGCGTACCGGCGGTTGACGCGGCGATCACGAAAATTGCCGGTGCGGCACAAAAAACAAAGACCGTACAGGCGTTTTCAGCACTGACGGAACGGCTGCGGGAAGGAGAGGCCGTGCAGGAGGCGCTGTCCGGCTCGTTTGAGATTCTGACCGGTGCCGGGGATTGAGCTCCGGCCAGGCTTTTTTATGTTTGCAATTGTCCTTGCGGCGCTTGACCGCAGCGGCTCTGTGCTGCCGATCCTCTGCGCGATGGCAGTACATGAACTGGCGCACATTGTCATGATGCTGGCCTGCGGCGGACAGGTGCGGCGACTGACGCTGCGGTTTGCAGATCTTCAGATCGCGGCGTCCGGCCTTGGCTACAGGCAGGAGCTGCTTTCTGCGCTGGCGGGACCACTGGTCAATTTGATCTGCGGCGCAGCATTTTGTATGCAGCGGCCTTCCTTCGCCGCATACAGTCTGATGCTGGGGATCTATAATCTGCTGCCGGTCTGGCCGCTGGACGGCGGACGGATGATCCGCTGCGCGCTGCTGGCGCGGCTGCCGATCACACAGGCGGAGCATATTTCGGAGATCGTCAGCTTCGCAGCCTGCGCGGTTCTGCTGCTGATCGGCGTGTTCCTGACTTTTTTCAGGAAGTCAGGACTCTGGCCGCTTGGAACGGCGGCCTATCTGACCGTGCGCCTGCTGATGCTTGCAAGACGTACGGATGCGGTGCAGTGAACAGTGGGGAAACCGGCAAGCTTTTTGTTGCTTTTTCCGGCGCGAACAGGTACAATAGAGTGAATCACAAAAGAGAAGGAAGCTATTCATGACAGATCAGTTCCACAGGATCCTCATGCGCGTCCAGAAGCCGGCACGCTATGTGGGCGGAGAATATAATCAGATCATCAAAGACAAAAAGGACGTCGATGTGCGCGTTGCGTTCTGTTTCCCGGACACCTATGAGATCGGTATGTCCAACATCGGTATGCGGATCCTCTATGGCGTGATGAACGAGATGTCCGGCGTCTGGTGCGAGCGCGTTTTTGCGCCGTGGGGCGATATGGAGGACAAGATGCGCGCGCATGGTCTTCCACTCTGGGCGCTGGAAAGCCACGACGCAGTCAGGGATTTTGATCTGGTCGCGTTCACGCTCGGCTATGAGATGTGCTATTCAAATGTCCTGAATATGCTGGAGCTGGCGCAGATCCCGCTGCTGTCCAAAGACCGCGGCGGACTGGAAAATATCGTTTTTGCCGGCGGCGTCTGTGCGGTCAACCCGGAGCCGCTGGCGGATTTTATTGACTTCTTTTCCGTCGGAGAAGGGGAGGAAAGCACGCCGGAGATCATCGAATGCTACCGCGCCGCAAAAAAGCAGGGGCTGACGAAGCTGGAATTCTTGCATGAGGTCGCGAAAATCGAGGGCGTCTATGTGCCGTCCTTTTACACGCATACCTATCATGAAGACGGAACGCTTGCCGCCATCACGCCAGAACCCGGCGCGCCGGAGCGCGTCAAAAAGCGCATTGTGCAGGATATGAATACGGCATATTTTCCGACGAAGACCATCGTTCCGTCGACCCAGATCGTCCATGACCGCTCGAATCTTGAAATTTTCCGCGGCTGTATCCGCGGCTGCCGGTTCTGTCAGGCCGGGTTCTGCTACCGGCCGATAAGGGCTAAATCGGCAGATGTATTATGTAAACAAGCAATCGAATCCCTCGAAGATTCCGGCAACAGTGAGATCACGCTGGCCAGCCTTTCGACCTCCGATTACCGCGAGCTGGAAGCCCTGGCCGACGGTCTGCTCGACTACTGTGAGCCGCGCAAGATCAATCTCTCGCTGCCGAGCCTGCGCGCGGATAATTTTTCGCGGGAGCTCATGATGCGCATCCAGAAGGTGCGCAAAAGCGGCCTGACGTTCGCACCGGAGGCTGGAACGCAGCGCCTGCGCGACGCGATCAATAAAAACGTAACAGAAGAAGAAATTCTCTCCACCTGCGCCACAGCCTTTTCCGGCGGCTGGAACAGTGTGAAGCTGTATTTCATGCTGGGTCTGCCGACGGAAACGGATGAGGATGTAGTTGGCATTGCGGAGCTGGTCTATAAAATCCTTCAGGTCTGGCGGGAGAACGGCAGCGGGAAAAAGCGCGGGCTGTCTATCAATCTGGCGACGGCGTATTTTGTCCCGAAGCCCTTCACGCCGTTTCAGTGGGCAGCGCAGATCACGCCGGAGGAATATCTGCGGCGCGTCCATCTGCTGCAGACAAACCTGCACGCAAAATGCGTCGACTATCGCTATCACGAATCCGACCTCAGCCGTCTGGAAGCCGTCATGGCACGCGGCGACCGCCGCGTTGGACAGGCACTGCTGGAGGCGCACCGGCTCGGGTGCAGGCTCGACGGCTGGGACGAGTATTTTGACTATGAAAAGTGGCTGGAAGCGTTCCGGCGCGCCGGCCTCGACCTGGATTTCTACACGACGCGCGGCTTTGCCGCCGACGAGCTTCTGCCGTGGCAGACCATCGACGTCGGCGTTACGACGAAATTCCTGCTGCACGAGCGTGAAAAGGCGCTGCGTTCGGAGGCGACGCCGGACTGCCGCACGCACTGCAACGGCTGCGGTGCGCGGATGCTGAGCGAAAGGAGGCTGTGCGATGAATCGCCTGCTGTTTGAAAAGACCGACGACGCGGTCTATCTCTCGCATCTGGATCTGATGCGCGTGTTTCAGCGCGCATTCAAGCGCGCGGATATCATGATCTGGCATTCGCAGGGCTTCAGCCCGCGCGCGTATGTCTCTATCGCGCTGCCGCTGCCCGTCGGCTCGGAGAGCGTCTGCGAAATTCTGGACTTTGAAATTCAGGACGGCTCTGTCGACCTTGCAAAGCTCCCGGCCCTGCTGAACCGCACGATGCCCGCAGGCATCCGAGTGCTGGAGGCGTATGAAAGCGCCGTTAAGATCAAGCACCTAACGCGTTTGCGCGCGCAGATCACGCTGGAATATGACCGGGGTGTACCGGAACAGGCCGAGCGGACGATCATGGAGCTGTTTTCGGGCGGCCCCGTGCTTGTCAAAAAGCGTACGAAAAGCGGCGGGGAGGCGGAGCTTGATCTCACGCCCATGATTTTTGGGCTTTCCATGCGAAAAGCGTCCGCGCAGGAGCTGGAGCTGACGGTTCTCGTCTCCGCGCAGAATCCAAGCTGCAACCCGCAGCTGCTGGTCAACGCGATCGAGCGCTATCTGCCGGAGCAGAAGCCGGACTTTGCGCGCATCAAACGGCTGGAAATTTACGACGAACAGGGAAACCCGTTTCGCTGAGGAGGAACAGCTATGCAGGGAAGTGTATCAATTTTGAATGTCAGCCCGGAAGCGGCTGCGATGATCGCCTCCGGCGGGCGGATCTCCACGATGGACGGCACGGCGGGCGAGATTTATGCGAAATCACTGGCCGCCGGGCAGGAAAAGAATGAAAAGCTGATCGGCAAAGTGCTCTCGTCCGGGCATACCTCGGTACTGGAGCATTGTTATGTAAACTTATCGTTTGAAAATGTCTCCGTTCTGGCGGAGCAGTTTCTGATCGAGTTCCGGCTGGCCTCGTTTACGGTCAAATCCCGGCGCTACGTCGATTTTTCCAAGGCCGGGTATGTTTCGCCTGCTTTCGCGGACGACGCACAGCGGGTGGTATTTGAAAACACGGCAGCATCGCTGTTCCGCACCTATGACGCGCTGGAGGCTGCGGGCATTCCGAAGGAGGACGCGCGCTTCGTCCTGCCGTACTGCTTTTGCAGCAATTTCTTCTGTTCCATGAATGCACGGGAGCTTGTGCACGTGATGAACGAGCTGACCTATGGACGCGGCAGCCGCATTCCGGAGCTGCGTGCGCTGGGCGAGAGCCTGTTTGCGCAGTGTGAGCGGCAGCTACCGTTTTTGGCTGTCCGTAAGCCGGAGGCCTATCGTCAGTCGGACGCATTCTGCCCGCGGCAGGTACAGCTGCTTGCGTCGAAAGCAGCTGTTACAGTTCTTGCTGCGCCGCAGGATGCAGAAGGGTTGATCTGCGGCGCGTATCAGCTTGCGCGCGGCTATGTGCCGCAGCCGCTGACGGAACCGGAGCAGACGGCGCTGCTCAAATCCCTTTTGGCCCAGCCGCGAAAACGGGAGCTGGAGCAGGCGAGCTATACGCTGCAGTTCGGCGGACTGTCTCTTGCGGCGCTCACGCATCTGACGCGTCACCGGATGCAGGCGCTCTGTGCGCCAGAGCTGCTGAAAACGGCGCGCTATGACCGCTACGTCCTGCCTGAAAGCGTCCGGCAGGCCGGAATGGAGGCGCAGTACCGCGAAGCGTTCCGCTTGGCCGACAAAGCTGCCGCGCAGCTCCGGACAGCGGGGGCAGGGGAGGACGTGCTGTCCTATCTGCTGCTCAGCGGGCAGACCGTCCCGGTGCTGACGACGATGAACGCTGGGGAGCTGTATGTCTTTTTCCGCCTGCGCTGCTGCAATCGCGCCCAGTGGGAGATCCGAGACGCGGCCTGCGCCGCGCTTGCGGCGCTGCGGAAGACCTCGCCGCTCCTGTTCAGTCTCTACGGCCCGACGTGCTTCGTCTCCGGCAAATGTCCGGAGGGAAAAATGACCTGCGGCCAACAGGCTGAAATTCGAAAGAAATTCAGCAAATAGGCAGATACCTCTGAAAAATCTCTTTTCGCTCTTTTGAAAATATTTAAAAACCGGCGGGGTCGCTTCCAATTGACCTCAGCCGGTTCTTTTTCTGTCCGGACAAACATACCCTTTGGCAGAGGAGGGGAGAACACATGAAAACAAAATTCTGGAACGGAAGTTTCCTGCGAACAGTTCTGCAATGCCTTGCCATCGCCTGCGCAGCGCTTCTAGCCCTGTCTGCGCTGGGGGCGGGACTCGTGCTCGGCGGTGTGGTCGATCAAAAGCAGATCCCGGCGGCGGCCTGCTGCATCTGCTTTGCGGCGGTTTTTCTCGGAAGCTTTCTGGCTGCGAAGCATACGGCCGGGAAGCGGCTGCCTGCTGCACTTGCGGTTGCGGGCTGCTGCTTTGCGGTCTGCTTTCTGGCACGGCTGACGGCTTTCGGAAATACGCAGGCACATATGCTGACTCCGGCGGTCTGTATGCTTGCGGCCGCGCTTCTTGCGGGCATTCTGGGCGGTACGCGGAAAAAGAGCGCTCGCCGACGCAGGCGATGAAGGAGTTCCTGCATACGACAAAATGTAAATATAATTTACTATCCGTGCATACTTCGAAGCATTTTCTTTCATTTCAAGATTTCGACCCACACACGCGGATGCGGCACCATATGTTGTGCTTTTTGCAAAAAGTAGTGGATTTCAACGCCGGCGCAGTTCCTTTATTGACATAATATCATTAACATAACTCCTAGTCATAATTTACAAAAATTTCGAAATCACTACTTTTTCCTTGAAATTTTCCGATGTTTGCGCTATAGTAACATCACTTCCTGTGAAACAGGCGGTAGAAATAATTTCGATCGCATAATTTCTTAAGAATTCTGAAGATCATGCGCAACGTTCGATTTTTTCTGATTCTTAAAAATGTGCGACCACGATTTTGATCGATTTCGGAAGGGCCTTCGCATGAGTGACATTATTATGCGATATGAGGATTACCTCATCCACACCAAACACGCGTCTGACAATACCGTCGCGTCCTATATGCGCGATCTGCGTCAGTATGCGTCATATCTCGGCTCCGAAGGCGTCGACGTTCTGGATGCAGATCAGGCGGTCGTGTCTGGCTACATGGGCAGCATGAAGGCAGGCGGCAAGTCCGCCGCCACGATCTCCCGCGCGCTGGCTTCGATCAAAAGCCTGTACATATTTGCGATCCAGATCCACGAGATCGAGGAAAACCCCATACAGAACATCAAGATCGATAAGGCGGAAAAGAAGCTGCCGCAGATCCTGACCGGAAAAGAGGTCGAGCTTCTTTTACAACAGCCCAAGGTTTCGGAAATGAAGGGCTGCCGGGATAAGGCCATGCTTGAGGTTCTGTATGCGACCGGTATCCGGGTCAGCGAACTGATCGGCCTGAACATCGACGACGTCAGCCTCCCCGGAAGCTTCATCCGCTGCGAAAGCGGAGAAAAAATGCGCATTATCCCGATTTATCCCGAAGCGCTTCAGGCGCTGCGCGAATACATCGAAACTGTCCGCCCCAAAATGATCGCCGTCCCGACCGAGCATTCGCTCTTCGTCAACGTATCCGGTGAACGCATGAGCCGCCAGGGCTTCTGGAAGATCATCAAGCATTATCAGGAAAAGGCGCACATCGAAAAGGATATCACGCCGCACACGCTCCGCCACAGCTTTGCGGCCCATCTGCTTGAAAACGGCGCTGATCTGCGCTCCATCCAGCAAATGCTCGGCCACAGTGACATTTCCTCCACGCAGGTCTACACGCAGCTGGTTAAGCAGAACCTGAAGGCAGTCTACAACAAATATCATCCAAAGGCATAGGATTTTCGCGTTCCATGAGATCGGCATCTGACTTTTTGCATGAGAGAGGGGAATGAGGGATGCCCTTTGGCTGCTGTGGGATAAAAAACGGGTGCGCCGCTTTTGCGGCGCACCCTAAATTTTTGATTGCTCAGTTGTCAATGCCTGTCATGGCCTGCAGCACCTCATACTGCTGCTCGTTCAGGCCCTTCTTCATGGAAAGCCCTTCCGTAATGTCGATATCGACCATTTGTCCGGCCCGCGCGCAGATCACGCGGTTGGTCTTGCCCTCGGCCAGCGCCTTGACCGCCTGATAGCCCATGCGGCTTGCCATGACGCGGTCGCGCGCAGACGGCGTGCCGCCGCGCTGGATATGTCCGAGGATCGTCACACGCGGGTCAAGCCCCAGCTCCTCATGGATCCCCTTGCCGATCTCGATCGCGCTGCCCGCGCCTTCGGCAACAATGATCATGAAGTGCGTATTGCCGGCCAGACGCGCCTGCCGGATGCGGTCAATGACGTCACCGTCAAAATCAAGCGGCTTTTCCGGCACCAGAACCGCCGTTGCACCGGTGGCAAGCCCGACATAAAGTGCCAGATGGCCCGCGTTGCGACCCATGACCTCAACGACGGAGCATCGCTCATGCGACTGCATCGTGTCGCGCAGGCGGTCGATGGCCTCGACAGCGGTATTGGCGGCCGTGTCATAGCCGATGGTATAATCGGTGCAGACAATGTCGTTGTCAATCGTAGCCGGAACGCCGACGACCGAAATGCCCTGTTTTGCAAGCTCTACCAGCCCGCGGAACGAGCCGTCGCCGCCGATGGAGACAATGCCGTCCAGCCCAAGCAGCTTGCAGGTCGCGGCGGCCTTTTTCTGCCCCTCCAGCGTGCGGAATTCATCGCTGCGCGCCGTATAGAGCATCGTGCCGCCGCGGTTGATGATATGCGCGACATTGCCGTTTTTCAGAACCATAAAATCGCCGTTGATCAGGCCATTATAACCGCGGCGGATGCCGACACACTCGATCCCCATATATGTGCACGCGCGCACAACAGAGCGGATGGCCGCATTCATGCCGGGAGCATCGCCGCCGGAGGTCAGAACACCGATTCGTTTCACTGCATTTGCCATACAGGTACTTCCTCTCCATTAAAATTGCTTTCATCATACCCCAAAAAAGCAAAAATGTAAACAGGCAATCGCGCAGAATCGGCGGAGTTCCGCGAAAAATCAATCTTCAGGAAAAATTTATGTTTTCTTCGCCGCAGGTGTGCTATACTTACAATATATACATAAGGGAGGCGGGAGCTTGAACCAGACAGGAAGAATTCTGGAGGAAGTCAAAAAAGCGGTATGTGGAAAGGACCACGTGCTGGTATGGGTGCTGACCGTGCTGCTTACAAGAGGGCACGTCCTGTTGGAGGATATCCCCGGCGTCGGTAAAACGACCATGGCATTGGCCTTTTCCCGTGCACTGGGGCTGGAATATGGCCGCGTCCAGTTTACGCCGGACGTACTGCCGTCAGATATTACGGGCTATTCTGTCTACCAGAAGGAGACTGGCAAGCTGGTCTATCAGCCGGGCGCGGTGCTCTGCAATCTGTTTCTGGCAGACGAGCTGAACCGCGCGACCTCGCGTACACAGTCTGCGCTTCTGGAGGCCATGGAGGAAGGCCAGGTCACGGTCGACGGCGTCAGCCATCCGATCCCGCAGCCGTTCATCGTCTTTGCCACGCAGAACCCGACCGGCGCTGCCGGTACGCAGCTGCTGCCGGATTCGCAGATGGACCGGTTCACCGTACGGCTGTCCATCGGATATCCCGCACCGGAGGATGAGCGCAATATGGTGCTCGCCCGGCAGGGCGTCAATCCACTGCAAACCGTCTGTCAGGTGCTTTCGCGCGACGAGCTGATCGCCATGCAGGACGAGGCCGCCGCTGTTTACATCAAGACCGAATTGATCGACTACATCGTCGCGCTGATCGACGCCACGCGGAAGCATCCGATGATCCTGCGCGGCGCAAGTCCTCGTGCGACGCTCTCTCTGACCGCGATGGCCAAGGCAGTCGCCTATGTCCAGCGGCGGGATTATGTGGTGCCGAAGGATATTCAGGTCACGTTCCCGCAGGTCATCGCGCACCGCCTGCTGCTGGCTCCGGAGGCCGGAGCGCGTCAGATCACGCCGGAGCAGCTGCTCGACGAGATCCTGCATCAGGTCCCGTCGCCAAGACTGTAAAGCTATGGCGAAAAACCGCATTCTCTACGGGCTGTTTCTACTCGCAGCCGTGATCTTTCACAGCTTTTATACCGGCTGGTTTTCGTTTTTCCTGCTGGTGTTCGCCGTGCTGCTGCCGGTTTTTTCGCTGCTCGTCAGCCTGCCGGCCATGCTCCGCGCTGCTTATGAAGCGGAGCTTCCGGCGCGCTGCTTCTGCGGGCAGACTGTGCAGTACCGGCTGACCGCCCGGCACATGGCAAAGCTTCCGGTATCCCGCTGCCGCCTGCGCCTGACGGTATCCGACGCCGTGGGCGGCGAGGTGCGCCAGCAAAGGCTGGAGCTTGCAGGGACGCTCGGCTTTGCGCTGCGCATTGATACGCGCCACGCAGGCGTGCAGACCTTTCAGCCCGGCAAGGGCCGCGTGTGCGACGCGCTGGGGCTTTTCAGCCTGCCGCTGCGCCTGCCGGACGCCTGCTCCATCGCCGTCGAGCCGGAGCCGCAGGAGCCGCCTGTGCTGCCGAACCTCAGCCATTTTCAGTACCGCTCCTATCATCCAAAGCCCGGCGGCGGCTTTTCCGAGATCCACGATCTGCGCGAATACCGCCCCGGCGACAGCCTGCATGAGATCCACTGGAAGTTGTCTGCCAAGACCGACAAGCTGATCGTCCGCGAGGCGGAGGAGCCGGATCTGGGTCTGGTTGTGCTGAGCTTCGACTTTTCCGGAACCCGCACGCAGCTGGACAGCACGCTGCGGCAGCTGCTGTGGCTTTCCGGCTGGCTGACCGAAAGGGAAGTGGCCCACCAGATCGACTGGATCGAGCCGGATTCGCTGGAGCCGCAGACAAAGTCCGTCAAAACGCCGGACGATCTGCGGGAGCTTTTGAACACGCTTTTGCAGACCCATCTGACCGGCAATACGCCCTCGCTTGCGTCCAGAGCCTACCCGCACGCGGATTGGCGCTATCATGTGCAGCCGGAGGAACAGGAGGTGCAGCAGGCATGAAACCGTCAAAATATACGTTCTTTACGTCCCTGCTCTGTGCCTCTGGTCTGTCTGCCGGGCTGTGCTTCTGCGTGATGACCTCGTTTGCCGTCCCGGCGGACGGCCTTTCGCTGGTATGCGCGTGCGTCCTTGCGGCGCTGCTCTTTTCCGCGCTGCTCCTGCTGCCGAAAAGCTGGGTCTGGCTGCTGACCGTGGCTGCACTTGCGGGCGGCGGGTTTTATATCCTGCGTGCGCAGCTGATCGAGAGCATTTCCGCGCTTGTGGCCGCCGTAACACAGCAATACTCCGAGGCGATTCCGGGCATTCAGACCGTTCATCTGACAGATACTTCCGGTATGGATGCAACGCTGATTCTGATCCTGATTGCCGCCCTCTATGCGCTTCTTTGCAGCTGGACGGTCATGCGCAGTGAAAGCCTTGTCTATCTGCTTGTTTTGACACTGCCGGTTCTGGCGCTGTGCCTGATCATTCTGCAGACGCCTCCGGCGGCCTGGGCCATTTTGCTCGTTGTAGGCGTTCTTGCGCTGCTTCTTCTGACGCAGCTGCTCCGCGCACGGCAGGCAGGCGAGGGGAACCGGCTGGCGCTGCTTCTGGCCGCGCCGCTGGCGCTCTTGATCGGCTTGCTCGCCGTTCTGTTTCCGGCTGGTACGTATGACCGCGCCGAATGGTCCGACCATCTGCAGGAAACCATCTCCACAGCCGCAGACAAGCTGACGATCTTCCGCCGCGACGCGAAGACCGGACAGGTGAAATTTTCTTCGCCCATCAGCCCCAGCACGCTCGGCAGCTATCTCTGGGATTCCAGCGTAACTGGCGTCAATCTCAACCGGGTCGGGCCGCAGCGTCAATTTGGCCGCTCTGTGATGCGCGTAAAAGCAACGCATGGATCCTCTTGGGCTGGCGCTTCATTCTACCTGCGCGGGGATTCCATGGCCGTTTATGAGGATAACCGTTGGAAACCGCTCCCGGAAAATGCATATCCTGATATGAAGAATATGCATAATCCGCTTTTGGCAGGAGAGGCTGTCGTCAGCTTTCAGCCAGAGGTAACGATCGAAACGGATATGAAGTCCGGGATCTATTATATCCCATACAACGCAACCGCGTTTCCGGAGGACGCGGAGCCGTTTTACGACGCCTACGTCAAAAACCCCTCGCAGCAGACGAATTATACGGTTCCCTTTGTTCTCTCGCGCAGCCCGTTGCAGAACAGCGCGTATGATGCGTTCGTCCATGAGACCTACACACAAGTCCCGGATGAGACGCGGCAGGCACTTTCCGACATCCTCTCGGAGCTGGTCGGGGAGGAGGACGCCGATCCGTATCAGTATATCCCGCGTGTTCTGGAGTATGTGTCGACCAGCGCCCGCTATGACCTCAATACGCCGGCTGTGCCGGACGGAGAAGATTTTGTGTCGTGGTTCCTGCACGACAGCGAAACCGGTTACTGTGTGCATTATGCGACTGCGGCGACGATTTTGCTGCGATGTCTTGGCGTTCCGGCGCGTTATGTGACCGGCTATTACACAGATGTGTATGAAAACGAATGGACGACCGTGACCTCGGACGATGCGCATGCGTGGGTGGAGATCTATCTGAACGGGATCGGCTGGCTTCGGGATGATCCAACGCCTGCGGCAGACACCCCTGCGCAGACAGCACCGGAGGAACCCATTGCCGCTCCTATTGAGCCGGCAGACAACCAGCCGGAGGATACGCCGCCCGCAGGCGACGAACCGCCCGCTGTTCCGGATATCCCGGCGGAAAGTCAGGAAACACCGCAGAAAACCGACAAAAAGTCCGTTAACATCCTGCATTTTGTTTGGCCGGTTCTGGTGTTGGCTGCCGCCATGTTCCTTTGGCGCGCGCTGCGGTTCAGCGTTCGAAGAACTACGATTGGGAGGGGCTCACCCAACCGCCGGGCAGTTGCGCTGTATCATCATATCTGCTGGCTTTCCCGGCAGACCAAAACAGAGGTTCCGAGCGATTTTCTGGAAATCGCTGAAAAGGCAAGATTCAGCCATCATAAGCTGAACAGGGAAGACCTGCTTCCGATGCAAGCGCTCTCGGAACAGCTGACAAAGCAGCTGCTCGCAGACAAGCGCTTCTGGAAACAGGTCCTGTATCGCGTGATTTATGCACTTGGATAAGCATTGAGAGGTTTCCTATGGAGTATAGCTGGTTCATGCGATTTTCTTCCGGCGAAGCTGGAACTCTGGCGATGCAAGCCTCACGCCGGAATGTCGGATCTCATGCCATACCGTCTGCGTTTTGAAAAGCGCCAGCGTTTGCAGCGGCAGAAAGCACGCCATGAAAACAGGATAGAGCAGGATGCCGCCTGTCAGTCTGAAATCCAGCCGTTTTTCCAGCACCAGTGCCGCAGCAGCCACCGCGAGACTGCCAGCATAAGCGGAGAGCAGACTGACCGGCAGGCTTTGCAGGGATATGCTGCCCGCGAGGAACGCTGCCAGTGTAAAAAACGGGGTCAGCGCCTGCAGGAACGGAAACGCAAGCTGAAGCATACCGTCCAGCCGGTTCAGACTGGGTCGGCGCAGAAAATTCCGAAAAAGCTTTGGCAGCGTCAGGCGTGAAACCTGCATGATGCCGCTCATCCAGCGTCTGCGCTGCACGAGCGAGGCGCGCCATGTGACCGGCTCCTCGTCATAGGTCACGGCGCTTTCGCAGTAGCCGATCCGGACGCCGTGCGACAGACAGGCTGCATACAACTCAGCATCCTCCGCAAGCGTGCGGCAGGGGAATCCGCCCAACGCTTCCAGCAAATCGCGCCGAATGGAAAAGCCGGTTCCAATTACTCTGGCGGATAGCCCCAGAGCCTCTCTGGCGCGGTTCAGGAAGCGATTTGCCGTACAGAAATAGATCTCATAACAGGCGCTGATCCCGGCCTGCATACGGTTCTTTGCAAGAATCCGGCTTTTAACGATTGCAGAGCGCGACAGCGCCTGATTCATTTCGGCTAAAAATGCGGGATCTGCCTCGTTATCGGCGTCAAAAACACAGAATGCATCGTAGTGCTGCTGGCCACGCAAAAGTGTGTCCGCCGCATACTGAAGCGCAGCACCCTTGGAGCGGACAGAGGACGGCATTTCCATGATCCTGGCTCCGGCGCGCTGTGCTGCTTCCACGGTGTGGTCGGTGCAGTTGTTCGGGAGCACCCAGATATCAAATAATTCCCGTGGATACCGCTGCGCCTGAAGACTTTCGATCAGTCCTGCAATACAGCTTTCTTCATTTCTGGCCGCGATCAATATGGCGAACCGCCGCTGTCCGGCGGAAGCTGCCGGCTTTTTCCGCCTGCACAGGCAGAAGAGTGAAACAGCCAAAAAGTATAGGGAAAGCAGCTTAAAAATCAGAAAAAACGCATTGACTGCCGCGTTCATAGAATTTTCTCCTTTGTAGTTTCTGTGCCTCAAGTATATCATATCTGCACGCACATGGGCGAAAGCATCCGATTAAGCATTGCTTAAGATTCGATGAAGGACGCGAACCCACTGCCAGATAGGGAAGCGCATTAACAGACCAGGCCACGGTAGAAGAGGACAATATTTGTTTGGGTCTTGTGAACGCAACAAAATAAAGATTTTGTTGCGTTCAGAGGGCGGGTGTGTTATAATACCTTTATCAAAGCTGTTCTAAAGGAGTTTTTATGTATGCAGCCGTATTCTGAATGTCCGCAGGTGCTGCGGGACTTTTTATCGTATCATGAATCGATCAAGGGCCAATCACGGCGCACGATTTCGGAATATCATCTGGATCTGCGGATGTTTCTTCGGTTTCTGACGCTGATGCGCAAGGAGCTTCCGTATCAGACGCCGCTTGACGAGATCGACATTAAATGGATCGACGCGTCCGTTCTCGATACGGTGTCGTCTTCTGAGGTGTTTGATTTTCTATCTTATCTTACAAACGACCGGCAAAACCGTGAAGGCCCGGCTGATGTCGGGATCGCGGCCGCTGCCCGCGCGCGGAAGCTGTCGGCCATTAAGGCATTCTATAAGTATCTGACCATCAGCACCAAGCAGATCCAGAACAATCCGGTCAAAGATATCGAATTTCCCAAAATCCGGCGCAGTCTGCCAAAATACCTGACGCTGGAAGAATCTACCGCGCTCTTGAAGGCTGTCGATGGGCCGAATAAAAACCGGGATTTTGCAATTTTGATGCTGTTTCTGAATTGTGGGATCCGCCGTTCGGAACTGGTCGGGCTGAATCTTACGGACGTCTATGAGGATCGCATTCGCGTCGTCGGCAAGGGCAACAAGGAACGGATCGTCTACATGGGCTCTTCCTGCCGGAAAGCCATCGACCGGTATCTGGAGGAACGGAACCAGATCGTGCTGACGGACAATAAGGCGCTCTTTGGGTCACGGGATAAAAACCGTATCAGCGTTTCTGCCGTCCATCGGCTGGTCAAAAAGCACCTGCTGGAATGCGGCCTTGATGCGTCACAGTTTTCTGCGCATAAGCTGCGGCACACAGCCGCAACGCTGATGCTGGCGAACGGCGTGGATCTGAAAACGCTGCAGGAGGTTCTGGGCCACGAAAATCTGAATACGACGCAGATCTACACGCACATTGAAAACACCGACAAGAAAATTGCGGCAGAGGCCAATCCCCTTTCCAAGCTGAAGCTATAAAAAGCAGGCAGCGCACAGCTTTGGCTGCGTGCTGCCTGCTCAGTTTGTTATCCCATATTTGCGAAGGTCGTTCCAAGGCTGGTATTAAATCCAAGCGCTTGATACATTGCCTCGTCGCACGCGGCGCAGCATACGGTTAAGCTTGCAATATCGTTTTCTCTGCACCAGCTTTGCGCTGCTTCCGCCAGCTTCCGTGCGGTTCCCCTGTTCCGGAATGCGGGTTCAATGTAAAAATCCTCAAACACGCCCACATTCGAGCAGGAAAATGTCGAATAGTATGCAGCGACACTGCACATACCGACAGCGCGATAACCGCGCTTGGCAAAAAAGAATGTGATTCTCCCCACTCGGACAGCCTGCTGAAGCTGCTTTTGCTGGATTTTTGTAAGTGATTCCTCGCCAATTTCACGTTTGAAGCCGTTTTCCAGCTTCAAAAGCTGCCAATCAACGGGGTCTTTCAGAATCTCCACGGTAAACGGTACAGTCTCCGCAGGCGGCAGAAGCATCAACGGCTCTCCCCACTCGTCCACGCCGTTTTCTACAAATCCGACACGCTTCCAGAACCGGAGGCGCCGTTCATCCCCGCCATAATTCAGCTCCGCATAGCGTGCGCCGTGTTCCTTCGCCCATTCCAGTAGCACAGCGGCACACTCCCGGCCCGTGCCGCCGCCGCGAAACTCCGGGAAAATGCAGAACTCCAAAATGAAGCATTTCCCGTCCTCTGAGGTGAAGATCGCCGGCAGCGCGAAGCCGATATCCTGACCATTTCGTTCAAAAAACAGGTAATAGCACCTGTCCTGCAGCCGGTTGTGCACGTGTTCGATCTGCACACGGTATTCCGTATCGCTCAGAAAATGCTTGAGGTTTTCGTCCTCCGGGTCAGGGAAAATATCCCGCTTGTGATAGGAGTGAAGCTGCTCCCAAAAGGCGGCAGTATCGGCTTCTGAAATCGCTTCACGGATGATGATCTGGTTTTTCATGCTGTTTCCTCCAAAATTTGATTCGGAGGGTTAGGAAGCGTGAACCCTCCATACACGACTCAATTTCATAAAAAACCACCCTTTCTGCTTCGTATTTGCAGGAAAATTGTCTGCTGCCGCTATTATAGCAGGAGGTTCCCCGAATTGCAAGAAATAGAAAAACCAGACAGCACACAGCCATAGCTGCGTGCTGTCTGGTTTTTATGCTGCGATCAACCGCCCAGATAGGCTTTTTTGATGGAATCGCTTTCAAGAAGCTCTTTTCCTGAGCCGGAGAGCGTAATCTTGCCGGTTTCCAGAACGTAGGCGCGGTTTGCTACCTGCAGCGCCATCTGCGCGTTCTGCTCGACGAGCAGGATGGTTGCACCGGCCTTGTGCAGCTCGCGGATAATATCGAAGATCTGCTCGACCAGGATCGGCGCCAGACCCATAGACGGCTCGTCCAGCATCAAAAGCTTCGGCTCTGACATCATGGCGCGGCCCATGGCAAGCATCTGCTGTTCGCCGCCGGAGAGCGTACCGCTGATCTGCTTGCTGCGCTCCTTCAGACGCGGAAAAAGCTCATATACGTGCTCAAGATTGCCCTCAATGGAGCTGTTCGGACGGGTATATGCGCCCATTTCGAGGTTTTCCTCGACGGTCATATGTGCGAACACGCGGCGGCCCTCCGGGCACTGCGCAAGGCCAAGCTGGACGATCTTGTTGGGGGCCATAGTGTTGATCGGCGTACCCATAAATTCAATCGTGCCGGTCTTCGCGCGAAGCAGGCCGGAAATCGTGTTCAGAACAGTACTCTTGCCTGCGCCGTTTGCGCCGATCAGCGTGACGATCTCGCCCTCGTTGACTTCAAGGGAGACGCCCTTGACCGCATGAATTGCGCCATAGTAGACATGAAGATCATTGACGGAAAGCAACATATCTCAGCCCTCCTTCTTTTTGCCGAGGTACGCTTCGATAACGGCCGGATTGGCCTGAATATCGTTCGGCGTGCCCTTTGCGATGATTTTACCGAAGTTCAGAACGCAGATGCCCTCACAGATGCCCATTACAAGGTTCATATCGTGCTCGATCAGCATGATTGCGATGCCAAAGGTGTCTCGGATCTTCACGATATTCTCCATAAGCTCGCTCGTTTCGGACGGGTTCATGCCGGCGGCAGGCTCATCCAGCAGCAGCAGGCACGGATTCGTCGCCAGTGCGCGGACGATCTCCAACCGGCGCTGTGCGCCATACGGCAGGCTGCCTGCCAGATGATCCGCCACATTTTCCATGTTGAAAATGCTCAGCAGTTCCAGCGCGCGCTCCTTTGCAATGCGTTCGCGTCTCCAATACCCCGGCAGGCGGAGAATGGCGGAAGCGGCGGAATATTTCATTTCATTGTTCAGGCCGATCAAAACGTTGTCCAGAACGGTCAGATTGCGGAACAGGCGGATGTTCTGGAAGGTTCGGCCAATGCCCATGTGGTTGACCTCGACCGTGCTCTTCCCTTCTGTTGAAACGCCGTCCAGAAGAATAGAGCCGCGGGTCGGCTTGTACACGTTGGTCAGCAAATTGAAAATCGTCGTCTTGCCTGCGCCGTTCGGGCCGATCAGGCCGGTGATCTCCGTGCGGCCGATGGCGAGGTTGAAGTCGGCAACAGCGGTCAGACCGCCGAAGTCAATGCCGAGGTGGCGCGTTTCCAGAATCGGAGGCTTGCCGATGTCACGTTCCGTCAGTAGGTTCGTGTACGGCTGCGGAACAAGCTTGGGCTGTGGATTGACCCATTTGTTACTCATTGTCTGCCGCCTCCTTCTTTGGATTTTCTGTGCGTCCGAGCAGCCGGTTCAGGAAGGTTTCAAGGCTGCGGGACAGCGAGAAATCATAGCTGCCGAGCAGTCCCTTCGGCCGGAAGATCATCATCACGACAAGTGCCAGAGAGTATACGACCATGCGGTAATCCGAGAACGAACGCAGCAGCTCCGGCAGGATGGTGAGCACGGTTGCCGACAGGATCGAACCCAGCATGGAGCCCATGCCGCCAAGCACGACCATGACCAGAATTTCAATGGACTTCATGAACTTGAACGTCGAGGGATACAAAGAGCCGATATAGCCTGCGTACAGGCAGCCCGCGATACCGGCCAGCATAGCGGAGACGACGAAGGCGAACGTCTTATAATACGTCGTCTGTACGCCAACGCTCTCGGATGCGATCTCGTCTTCACGGATGGACAAGATCGCACGGCCATGGCGGGATTTCATGATCGTGTGGATGATATAGCAGGACACGACCACGCAGATAAACACCAGTGTAAATGAGGAATATTTTGGAATACGCTTCAGACCGGCTGCGCCATATGTAAAGTCCTTGCCGATCACGGAGTCAATGTTCGTCAGGATGACGCGGATGATCTCGCCGAAGCCCAGCGTGATAATTGCCAGATAGTCGCCGCGCAGACGCAGCACCGGGATGCCAATCAGCACACCCGCAATCGCCGCGCATACGCCGCCCGCCAGCATGGCCAGCACGAGGCGCATCGTCTCATTTTCCATCTGGAAGGCGTTCAGCAGCCAGCCAGACATGATGATGCCGGAGAAAGCGCCGACGCTCATGAAGCCCGCGTGACCCAGCGACAGTTCGCCGGAGATGCCGACCGTCAGGTTCAGCGAAACCGCCATGACGATGTAGACGCAAATCGGGATGAGCTGCCCCTTCAGGGAGCGGCTGATGGTGACGCCCGGAATCATCTTGCTCAACGCCATCTGCGTAAAGACGAACGCGATGATGACGATGGCGTAGGTGATCAAGTTGTTCAGAAAGCCTTTTGTCGACTTTTTCATCGTTTTCTTCATCCCGTTACACCTTCTCCCGCATCGGCTTGCCCAGCAGCCCCGTCGGCTTGACCAGCAGCACGATAATCAGCACGGCGAACACCAGCGCGTCGCCCAGCTCCATGGACACATACGCCTTGCCGAGAATCTCAATGATGCCCAGCAGCAGGCCGCCCAGCAGCGCGCCGGGAATTGATCCGATGCCGCCGAAGACAGCCGCCGTGAACGCCTTGATGCCGGGCATGGAGCCGGTGGTCGGCATGAGCGACGTATTGAACGAGCAGAGCAGCACGCCGGCGATGGCGGCGAGCGCCGAGCCGATGGCGAACGTTGCAGAAATGGTGGCGTTGACGTTGATGCCCATGAGCTGGGCCGCCGCCTTATCCTCCGAGCAGGCACGCATGGCCTTGCCCATCTTGCTCTTGTTGACGAACGTGGTGAGGCCGATCATGATGACGACGCAGGCCGCGATCGTGAGAAGCGACACATAGGAAACGGTCAGCTTGCCGCCGAAGATCTTCACAGCGCCCGTGACCACGGGGGGATAGGAGCGCGCGGCGGCCTTCCGCCGTGACCACCTCGGCTTCGTCTTTCAGGACTTCAACCTGCTGGACACCTTTTCGCTCAAGGACAATATTCTCCTGCCGCTGGTGCTGCAAGGCATGAACTGGCGCGAGATGGAGGCGAATCTGCTGCCGATTGCCAATCAGCTGCGGATTGCGAATCTGCTGGAAAAGTACCCTTATGAAGTCTCCGGCGGGCAGAAGCAGCGCGCCGCCGTGTGCCGGGCGCTGATTACGCATCCGCGCTTGATTCTGGCGGACGAACCAACCGGCGCGCTGGATTCCCGCGCAACGGACGCGCTGCTGGACGTCTTCCAGCAAATCAACCAGACTGGGCAGACGCTGCTGATGGTGACGCACTCGCTCAAGGCGGCAAGCTCGGCAAACAGAGTCCTTTTCATCAAGGACGGCGAGGTTTTTCATCAGATTTACAGAGGCAAAATGACGAACGAACAGTTCTACGAGAAAATCAGCGACGCGCTGACCGTGATGACGCGCAAGGACGCAATGGACGGTGAAATGGCATGAAGAAACCGCTGCTTTATCCCAAGCTGGCGTGGCAGGGCATCCGCAAAAACGCGGAAACATATCTGCCATATCTGCTGATGGGCATCCTGATGGTGGGCGTGTCCTATATCATGAACTACCTGACACGGCCGGCGCTGATGGGCGCGCTCAGCATGGGCGGCACGACGCTGATGGTGCTGCAAATGGGCAAAATCGTCATCAGCGTGTTCTCGGTGATTTTCCTCTACTACTGCAATTCATTTCTGATTCGGCGGCGCATGAAGGAGTTCGGGCTGTACAATATCCTTGGCATGGGCAAAGGAAATATTGCCCGCGTGATGCTGTGGGAAACGCTGCTGACGGCGCTGCTGGTATTCGCTGGCGGTTTGCTGCTGGGGCTGAGCCTCTCTCGGCTGGTCGAAATGGCGCTGATTAACCTGCTGCACGCGGATTACACCGTGCCGATGGAGCTGTTCTATCCGGATGGCGTGACGTGGGTGCTGCTGCTGTTCGGCGGCATCTATGTGCTGATTCTGCTGGCGAACCTGTTGCGGATGCGCCTGAGCAACCCTGTGGCGCTGCTCAAGAGCGAAAACACAGGGGAAAAGCCGCCGAAAGCGAACTGGTTCTTTGGGCTGATTGGGCTGCTGATTCTCCTAAGCGCGTATTATGTGGCGGCAGTCAGCCAATCGCCTCTCGAAGCGCTGATATTCTTTTTCATCGCGGTGCTGATGGTGATTGTGGCGACATACCTGCTGCTTGTGTCCGGGTCGGTAACGCTGTGCCGAATGCTGCGCAGGAACAAACGCTACTATTATCAGACGCGCCACTTCATCAGCGTATCCGCCATGGCGTACCGCATGAAGCGCAACGGCGCGGGCATGGCGACCATCTGCATTCTCTGCACGATGGTGCTGGTTATTTTGACTTCGACGGTTTGCCTGTATGGTGGAACGGACAGCATGGTGGACGCCATCTGCCCGCAGGACATCAACCTGACGATAGGGTTGGAGGCGCGCGACGGCGAGGAGAACTGGAAACGACTGGACGCTATGCAGCAGATGGCGCTGGACGTGACAGAGGAAATGGGCTTGACGCCGGAAAACATCACATCCCAGCGCGCATTGGTAGCAACGGGAAAGGTGCAAAACGGCGATTACGGCATTATCACGGATGCAGATTCGCTCAATGCGAACGTTTTGGAATTGACCGTATATCCGCTGTCTGTTTATGAGCAGGCGACGGGCGAAACAGTGACGCTGGCAGACAGGGAATTGCTGTACGCGTCGTTCAAGACCAACGAAACGTTTTCCAGCATGTCCTTTTACGGCTCTGCGCCGTACCGCATGATTCATGCGGAAAAGGAGCTGCCGAAGCAGCTGCTCAGCGCGGATTACCGAAGCGCATGGGGCTGCCTGGTTGTTTTCACCAACGATGCGGAAGCGTTCCGCGGCGAAATAACGGCGCTGGTCGGGAAGAACAGCGGCAAGGCAATGATGATGGATCGTCTGGCGCTGCATTTCGACTTGGATTCGGAGGCAGACACGGACACGCAGGAGAAATTGGTCAAGACACTCCGCAGCCGAAGCTGGGAGGCAATGAAGTCGACGGGAAAAGAATTTTACGGCATGTCCTCCCTGAATGTGGATACGCGTGCGCTTTGCCGCAGGGACTACCTTTCTTTCTTCGGCGGTCTCTTCTTCCTTGGCATGGTTCTGGGCCCGCTGTTCTCCATTGCGGCAGTGCTGATTATGTACTACAAGCAGATTTGCGAGGGCTATGAGGATGCGGAGCGCTTTGCCGTGATGCGGAAAGTGGGGTTGACGGATGCGGAAATCCGCCGGAGCGTCAATTCGCAGGTGCTGACGGTGTTCTTTGCGCCGCTGTTGATGGCGGGGCTGCATATGCTGTTTGCGATGCCGATGATTCGGCTGATTTTAGGGGCATTTGGATTGCATAATGACTCGCTGTTTTATGGAATCGGGATTGGATGCTATGTGGTG
>OHCX01000242.1_pt1 | contig 24511 bp, 23 predicted proteins | sample 1566841 | NCBI WGS metagenome assembly OHCX01 (sample SAMEA3879513, study PRJEB24766) | human gut metagenome | biome: human-associated habitat; feature: feces | place: USA | collected 1985/1987 | reverse complement strand
CGCCCGCCTCGAGCGCCTGCATGACCTCTTTCTTTTCCGTGATGAGTCCACCCGTCAGGATCGGCAGCCCCGTCAGCTGCCGCACCTTGCGCAGCATCGACGGCATCAGCCCGGGCAGGATGTCGATGGCGTCCGGCTTGAGATTCTTCGCGCTCAGCGCCGAATCGAGCGCCATGGAATCGATCAGAAAGACCCGCAGAATCGCGATCATATTCAGTTCCTTTGCCCGCTGGATCATGTTCGCGCGGGTGGAGATCACGCCGTCCGCCTGCGTGCTGCGGCGGAGAAAATCGACGGAGATCTCCTTCGCAGCCAGACCGCTGATCAAATCGGCGTGGACGATGGCGATCTTTCCGGCGTCCTTGATCTGCCGGACGATCTCAGAGATATTGCAGATATCGCCGTAAAGCACGAATACGGTCTGGATATCGGTGCGCAGGCACTGCGCCAGCCCCTCGTCGTCGCGCACAGCGGCGATAATGGGGTTGCGCTGCAGGGCTTCATAAAGTCGTTGTTCCAAATTTCATTCCGCCTCTCTCCATATTCTGGCTTTTGCCAGATGCAAAAAAAGCACAGCAAACACGCGGCACGATTTGTCCGCTTGTCCCCATGCTCAATACTCCGGGCGTTTTTTTGATTGTTGGTGTCCTCTTACATTTGACAGTGTAGCACAACTGTCAAAAGAAATCAAGAAAAAGTACACGCGTTTGTTAAAACTGTCAGTTTCCACAAAAAATTCCCCCGCAGACTATTCATCCTGCGGGGGATTGGCCTGTACAATGAGGACTTGTGAATTTGTGCAGCATCCTGAAGAAGGGAACGGCTGCAAGTGAAATTGTAAAATCTGTTCTGAAACATGGATTCCGGCGGCGGACAGCGCGGATTTTTTGCGGGACTGGATTTACCGGCGGCTTTCTGGTAATATGAATGCAGACGGCGGGCGCAGGCGCGGCTGCCGCGCACAGGATAAAAACGCAACGCGGGCCTTCACCCGCCAGAGCTGGTAGGTAGCCCAGCCGTCTGCACTTCGGCGCAGGTAAGTAACCCTCCCCTCCGGGTCGTCCGTTCCTGTGTACCATACAATCAGGAGGGTTTCGTGATGGACAGTGATCTGACAAGGCTGACGGTATTTTTTGAGGCGCCGTTCTGGGTCGGGGTGTTCGAGCGGTTCGAGGGCGGGACGCTCTCGGTCTGCAAGATCACCTTCGGCGCAGAACCGAAGGACTATGACGTGCTTTCGTATGTGCTGAAAAATTACGCGCGGCTCCGATTCAGTCCGGCTGTCGCAGCGGCTGTCAGGCAGGATGCGGCAAATCCGAAGCGTATGCAGCGGGAGATCCGAAGGGCTTCCTCCGGTTGCGGCGTGGGGACAAAGGCGCAGCAGGCATTGCAGCTGCAGCGGGAGGAGCAGAAGCTGGAACGGAAAACGCGCACCCGCGAACAGCGGGACGCGGAAAAGCAGCTGAAATTTGACCGCAGACAGCAGAAGCGAAAGGAAAAGCACCGGGGACGGTAACGGTACGCCCCCTCTATGTCCGACGGCGATTGCGCCGCTGCTCATGGAGGGGGCGTATTGCGCGGCGGCAAGTTGTGAAGAAATCCTGAATTATTTACAAAAGTGTTGCAATTCCGAAAAGATACGGTAAACTGGAAGCAGAAAACAAACACTGCGGCACTCGGCTGCGGAAAGAGGTGTCACGATATGAAACGGGTTTGGAAACGGATCTCCGCGCTGCTGGTAGTATGCGCGGTGCTGGCTGCGCTGGCTCCGGCTGCGCTGGCGGATGGCGGCGCGGATACATACAGGATCGCCGTCAGCGCTGTCCCCACCGTTGTAACGGCGGGCGGCTCCGCGACGGTTTCCGCCACGGTCTACAGCCGGAGCGAGACGGACGGCGAATGGAGCGAATATCTTGGCGGCGGGGCCGTCATCACGTGGCAGGCGTACCGCGAGGGAGTTGCCGCGTTCCGGGGCGAGGACGCGGACAAGCCCGTCACGACGGCGCTGAACGCAGGCTCTTCCTCGTCGAGCCTTGAGCTGCTGACCAAAGCGGGCGGCGTGACCGGCTCCGCCGTGCAGCTGCCGCTGAGCGTCAGCGTGACGGTCGGGGGGAAAACATATTCCGCCTCCGGTGCGTTTATCACGATCACGCCGGCCGCGGCTTCCGTGCCGGGCCTCAGCGTGGAGTACGCAGCCGGCTTCGGCGGCAGCGTCCGCTTTTCCGAGGCTGATTTCAGCAAGGCATTTTCCGGTCGGGGCAAGCCCGGCGAAACGCTGGACTACGTGCTGTTTGCAGTGTCCCGCGCGACGGCTGAGACGGGCGGCAGGAGCTACGACCTGAGCGCCTCCGGCAGCGCGTCCATGTTCGGTGCGCTTTATACGGCTGCGGAGGACGGACAGGCGCTGGCCGATACGGACGCGTGCTATTATCAGGCGAGCTTTTCCCAGCTCGATCTCGACACGGCGGCGTATCTGACCGGCTCGTACCGCACACGGTATACCGTCTGCATCCCCTATACCGCCGTCGGCACCGCCGGAACGCGCTGCGAGGGCAGCGCCGTCGTCACCGTCTCCGGAGACAGCACCGTCACGGCATCCGGCGCGTTCTTGAAGCCGCTGGACGCCGCCGGTCATATCGCGCAGCAATATCCGGATGCGATCTGCGTCAGCTTCCAGCAGCCGGAGACGAGCGCAGGACGGCTGCTGAAGGACTTCCGCAGCGTGGCGGGCAGCGCGTATACCGCCGTCCGCTATCCGGAGGACCGGTTCTATCTGACGGACGACGGGAAATCGGAGCCGCTTCTGGACGCGCTCTACTTCCTCCCGGCAGCGGACTGCGCCTCGCAGCTGAAGCTCGTCTATACCGCCTATGACAGCGGCGGCACGCAGCTCGGCACGGGTGAGCTGACCGTCCGCGTCACGTCGAAGCAGTCCTCCGCCGTCTTCTCGGATGTGAACGCCGGGACGTGCGCATGGGCGGCGGACGCCGTTGATTTCATGAACGGCTACGGGCTGATTCAGGGCGCAGACGCGTCGACCTTCAACTGGCGCGGCAGCATGACGCGCGGTGATCTGATTTTGATTTTGTACCGGAGTGCCGGTTCTCCCGCCGTTTCCGGAGGAAGCCTCCCGTTCACGGACGTTTCGGAATCGGATTACGCCTATGACGCGGTCGTCTGGGCCTGGAAAAACGGCGTTGCGGGCGGCGTGAGCGAGACGGAATTCTGCATGAAGCAGGCCGTCACGCGCGAGCAGCTGGCTTCCATTCTCTACCGGCTTTCCGGAAAACCCGCCGTGTCCGCAAGCCTGCGCAGCTATACGGACGCCTCCGATGTCAGCGCCTACGCTGTCGATGCGATGCGCTGGGCTGTCGGCTGCGGCTATCTCAAGGGAAGCGGCGCGAAGCTGAACCCCCAGACCGGCGCGAACCGTGCCGAGGTCGCCGTCCTGCTGCACCGATACCTGACAAAATAACAGGATGCCCCGGAGGCGGCACAGCAGCCGATGCTGCACACATATTTCAGAAAACAGCCCTGCTTGACACTGCAAAGGTGCCAAGCAGGGCTGTTTTTTAACGAAAATGTCTTATTGCAGATCGAATTTCAGAATTACAGATGCAGCACGCGGTCGCGGATCTCCTGGGTGCGGCCCTGGTTCCAGAACTGGGTGCCGATGTAGCCGCAGGTGCGGCGGGCGACGTTCATCTTGGACTGGTCGGTGTTGCCGCACTGCGGGCAGACCCAGATGAGCTTGCCGTCCTCGTCCTCCTTGATCTCGATCTCGCCGTCGTAGCCGCAGACCTGACAGTAATCGGACTTCGTGTTGAGCTCGGCGTACATGATGTGGTCATAGATGAACTTCATGACCTCCAGCACGGCGTCGAGGTTCTGCTGCATATTCGGGACCTCGACATAGCTGATCGCGCCGCCGGGGGAGAGCGCCTGGAACTGCGACTCAAAGGCCAGCTTATCAAAGGCGTTGATATGCTCGGTCACATGGATGTGATAGGAATTGGTGATATAATTCTTATCCGTGATGCCGGGGACGATGCCAAAGCGCTTTTGCAGGCACTTGGCGAATTTATACGTCGTGGATTCCAGCGGCGTGCCGTAGAGCGAGAAATCGATGTCCGTCTCGGCCTTCCACTTGGCGCACGCGTCGTTGAGGTGGTGCATGATATCGAGTGCGAACGGCGTGGCGGCCGGGTCGGTGTGGGACTTGCCGGTCATGTACTTGACGCACTCATAAAGTCCCGCGTAGCCGAGGGAAATTGTCGAATATCCGCCGTAGAGCAGCTTGTCGATGGGTTCGCCCTTTTTGAGGCGGGCCAGCGCGCCGTACTGCCAGAGGATCGGCGCGGCGTCGGACAGCGTGCCCTTGAGCCGGTTGTGGCGGCACATGAGCGCACGGTAGCACAGCTCGAGCCGGTCGTCAAAAATTTTCCAGAACTTATCCAGTCCGCCGCCGGACGACAGCGCGATGTCGACCAGATTGATCGTCACGACACCCTGATTGAAGCGGCCGTAATATTTGGGCTTGCCCGGTTCATAGTTGCCGGCGTTTGCGACGTTGTTCCAGCCGGTGCCGGAGCGGTCGGGCGTCAGGAAGCTGCGGCAGCCCATGCAGGTGTACACGTCGCCGTGGCCCGGCGTTTCGCCTTTGGAGAGCTTCAGCTCGCGCATCTTTTTCTCCGAGATATAATCCGGAACCATCCGCTTGGCCGTGCAGCGGGCGGCCAGCTTCGTCAGCTCCCAATAGGGGCTGTCCTCTGTGATATTGTCCTCTTCGAGCACATAGATGAGCTTCGGGAAGGCCGGGGTGATCCACACGCCCTTTTCATTCTTGACACCCTCAATGCGCTGGCGGAGTGTTTCTTCGATGATGATGGCAAGGTCTTTGCGCTCCTGCTCGGTTCTGGCCTCGCCGAGATACATGAAGACGGTGATGAACGGGGCCTGCCCGTTGGTGGTCATGAGCGTGACGACCTGATACTGGATGGTCTGCACGCCGCGGCGGATCTCGTCGCGCAGACGCGTCTCGACGACGTTGGTGATGGCCTCCTCCGAGGGCTGCACGCCGAAGGACTTGATCTCTTCGAGCACGGAGCGGCGGATCTTCTGCCGGGAAATATCGACAAACGGGGCCAGGTGTGTCAGGGAAATGGACTGGCCGCCATACTGGTTCGAGGCGATCTGCGCGATGATCTGGGTCGCAATGTTGCAGGCCGTGGAGAAGCTGTGCGGCTTTTCAATCAGCGTGCCGGAAATGACCGTGCCGTTCTGCAGCATATCCTCCAGATTGACCAGATCGCAGTTGTGCATATGCTGGGCGAAATAATCCGCGTCGTGGAAGTGGATGATGCCCTCGTTGTGCGCGTCGACGATGTCCTGCGGCAGCAGCACGCGGGCCGTCAGGTCCTTCGACACCTCACCCGCCATATAGTCGCGCTGGACGGCGTTGACGGTGGGGTTCTTGTTGGAATTCTCCTGCTTGACCTCCTCGTTGTTCGACTCGATCAGGGACAGGATCTTCTCGTCCGTCGTGTTGGACTTGCGCACAAGCGTGCGGGTATAGCGGTAGGTGATGTAGTTCTTGGCGACCTCGAACGCGCCGTGGGCCATGATCCGGTTCTCGACCAGATCCTGAATTTCCTCGACGGACAGCGCGCGGTTCATGGACAGGCAGCTGTTTTCCACGCTCTCGGCGATGCGGCGGATCTGCATCGGCGTCAGCCGCTCGTCCTCCGAGACGACGTTATTGGCCTTGGTCACGGCTGCGATGATCTTGACGATATCGAACGTTGCCTCTGAGCCGTTTCGTTTAATGATCTTCATGGCGGTTCCTCGCTTCTTTCTATATTGTTCGCGCGCAAAAAAACGCGCGGGGACAGGCTTTGCGTGCAGCACATCCCGTGCGGCGCAGTCATAACTATACTGGATATTGTGTCCGATGTCAAGGGCTTGTCTCTATATTTTGTGGATATCGAAAACAAATAATACCGTGAAACACAACATCTTGTGTTTCACGGTATCTGCGCATATAAAATTCCTGATAGCGTGCCGGTTACTGGTTCTCCCGGTAGCGGGCGAGGAACTGCTTTGTGCGCTCAGCCTGCGGGTTTTCGATCACATCGCGTGCCGGGCCCTGCTCGACGATCACGCCGCCGTCCATGAAGATCACGCGGTTGGCGACGTCGCGGGCGAACGCCATTTCGTGCGTGACGATGATCATCGTCATATGCTGCTCGGAAAGCGAACGGATGACCTTCAGCACCTCGCCGGTCAGCTCAGGGTCGAGCGCCGAGGTCGGCTCGTCAAAGCAGAGGATATCCGGCTGCAGGGCCAGCGCCCGCGCGATGGCCACGCGCTGCTGCTGGCCGCCGGAGAGCTGGTGCGGATAGAGATCCATCTTTTCCTTCAGCCCCACCTGCGTCAGAAGCTCCTCGGCCCGGGCGGCGATCTGCGCGTGGAGCAGCTTTTTCTGTGCCTTGTAATCAGGCTGCTCCTTTGCCAGCAGCTCGCTTGCCAGCATGACGTTCTGCCGGGCCGTATACTGCGGGAACAGATTAAAATTCTGGAACACAAGGCCGAAGTGCAGCCGCTTGCGGCGAATTTCACGCTCCTTCTGCGTATTGGGGTCGGCGTCGTCGAAGAGCGTTTCATCGTTCACCACGATCTGTCCCTCGTCGGGGACGGTCAGGAAATTGAGGCAGCGCAGCAGCGTCGTCTTGCCGCTGCCGGACGAGCCGATGATGGCGACCGTCTCGCCCTTTTCAAGCGAAAAATCGACACCCTTGAGGACGACGGTGTCCTTACCGAAGCTTTTTTTCAGATTTCTGACTTCCAGAACAGACATATCGCCGCCTCCTTACGCCTTGAAATAGTCCAGCTTCTTCTCCAGCCCGTCAAGCAGCAGCTGCAAAACGCCGGAGAAGAGCAGATAGTAAATGCCCGTGAAGAACAGCGGCCAGATCGCGCCGGAAATGCCCTGTGAGCCCTTCAAAAACGCCTGACCGGCCCAGATGATCTCCTGCAGGGCGATGATGCGGGACAGGGACGTGTCCTTGACCAGCGTGATGATCTCGTTGGACATGGGCGGGACAATACGCTTGACCATCTGCAGAAGCGTGACCTTGAAGAAGATCTGCCGGTTCGTCATGCCGAGCACCTGCCCGGCCTCCTGCTGGCCCTTGGGGACGCCCTGGATGCCGCCGCGGAAGATCTCGGAGAAATAGCACGCGTAATTGAAAATGAACGCGATGGAGGACGCGAGGAAGCGCCCGGCTTCGCCGCCGCCCCAGATGTTTTTGCCCAGCACAAGGCCGGGAAAATAATAGAACACCAGCAGCTGGAGCATCAGCGGCGTGCCGCGCACGACCCAGATGATGAAGCGGACGATGATGCGGATGGGCTTGAAGTCCACATAGCACCAGATCTGGAACCGCTGCCACCACGTCAGCTTCGTGTTTTTCGGCAGATTTTTAAGAAGCGGGCGCAGAAAGCCAAGCGGCGCCCAGCTGCTCATAGAGCCGAAGGAAATGATCAGGCCCAGCGGGATCGCGCCGATAAGCGTCACAAAAAACAGCTTGAGCGTCTGCACAAAGCCGATATTCAGCGCCTGAAAGACAATGGGGAACTGTTCGGAAAAAGTCGTCATGGTATGTACCGCCTGTCGTTAGTCTGGACACGGCGGTTTCCCCGGCGGCAGCTCCGCCGGGGAAACCGTTGTCTATCTTACTGGAAAAGCAGCGCTGTGTCAATCACTTCTGTTCGATGACGGCAGCCTGTACGCCGTAAGTCTCTGCGATCTTCAGCATGGAGCCGTCGGCATAGCTGGCCTTGAAGAAATCGTTCAGCTTCTGGACAAGGTCGGAGCCCTTGCGGAAGCCGACGCCGTATTCCTCGGAGTTGAGGCCGCAGGTGTAAGTGAGGTTCGCATAGCCCGTGCCTTCGCCGACCATGGCGGCAGCCATGAGGGAGTCGATGACGGCGGCATCGGACGTCCCGGCGGCGACCTCCATCAGCGCGTCGGACTGGGCGGAGACGGGCGTGACGCTGTAGCCGAGGGCGTTCAGCTCAGCCTCACCGGCGGAGCCGGCTTCGGCGGCGAAGGTCAGATCCTTGACGGATTCGACGGTCTGATAGTCGGCGGCCTTATCAGCCGGGACGATCACGACCTGCGCGTTGTTGCAGTAGGCGTTGGAGCACGCCATGGCGCTTGTGACCTCGGACGTGAGCGTCATGCCGTTCCAGACGCAGTCGATGGTCTTGCTGTCGAGCTCCAGAACCTTGTTGTCCCAGACGATCTCAACGAATTCCACCTTGACGCCGAGGGACTCGGCAAAGGCCTTGGCCAGATCAGCGTCGAAGCCGACCCATTCGCCGGATTCGTTCTGATAGTCCATCGGGGCAAAATCGGTAATGCCGACCACAAGCGTTCCCTTGTCCTGAATGTAGGCAAGATCGGATTCGGCAGTCTTGGACGCGCAGGCCGCCATGGACAGAACCATCAGCGCAGCCAGCAGCAGAGCGGTCATCTTTTTCATTTTTTGTTCCTCCTGAAAGTTTAAGATCGGGTAGTGGATTGTTTATCGTGCTAATAATTTACCATACTGATTCGCTAATGTAAAGAACCAATACTGCAAAAAGAAATTCCGTCCCGGATCTGCGGAATTGTGGAAAATCGACAAGTGCGGGCATATTTTAAACGGCTTCCCCGGAGGGGGAAGCCGTTGGGGTGCTGCTGCGGTCTGCTGCTTACACGTTGAACAGGAAGTTCACGACGTCGCCGTCGTGCATGACGTATTCCTTGCCCTCGCTGCGCAGCAGGCCCTTTGCCTTCGCATTGGCCAGCGTGCCGCAGGCCTTGAGATCGTCGAAGGCAATGACCTCGGCGCGGATAAAGCCGCGTTCAAAGTCGGAATGGATCTTACCGGCGGCCTGCGGGGCCTTCGTGCCCTTTTTGATGGTCCATGCGCGGCACTCGTCCGCGCCTGCCGTCAGGAAGGAGATGAGGCCCAGCAGCTCGTAGCTGCACTGGATCAGCCGGTCAAGGCCGGACTGCTGCAATCCCAGCTCTTCCATGAACATGGCCTTCTCGTCCGGGTCGTCAAGCTCGGCAATGTCGGCCTCAAGCTTAGCACAGATAGGCAGGACCTCGCTGCCCTCCTTCGCGGCCAGCTCCTGCACCTGCGTGAAATACTTGCAGGCCTCGGGCTGGTTCACGTCGTTTTCGCTCAGGTTTGCAGCGTAGATCGTCTTGCGGAGCGTCAGCAGATCACTGGTGGCGATCATGGCGGCGTCGTCCTCGGAGCATTCAAACGTGCGGGCCAGATTGCCCTCGTTCATATAGTCGCGCAGGGCCGTGAAAACCTCGACCTCGTGGTTGAAGCGCTTGTCGCCGCCCTTGGCGTTTTTCTGCGCCTTGTCGATGCGGCGGTCGATCATTTCAAGGTCGGCCATGATCAGCTCGGTGTTGATGATGTCGATGTCGCGCAGCGGGTCGGTCGAGCCCTCAACGTGCGTGACGTTTGCGTCGTCGAAGCAGCGCACGACATGGACGATGGCGTCGCAGCCGCGGATGTTGGCAAGGAACTTGTTGCCCAGACCCTCGCCTTTGGACGCACCCTTGACCAGACCCGCAATGTCGACGAATTCGATCACAGCGGGGGTGAACTTCTTGGGGTTGTGCTGGTCGCGCAGCCATTCGAGCCGCTTGTCCGGCACGGACACAACGCCGACGTTCGGGTCGATGGTGCAGAACGCATAGTTGTCCGCCGCAACGCCCGCATTTGTAATTGCATTAAATAAGGTAGACTTGCCAACGTTTGGAAGCCCAACGATGCCCAATTTCATGGCTTCTTATCTCCTTTTCGCGCAAGGCCGGGGGAAAGCGCGGTTTATTTGCAGATATTGTACCACAGCGGCAGTCGTTTCTCAATAGTGAAAATGAAAGACCGTGCTGCGGGGCAGCACGGTCTTTTGGAAAACGGGACTTAGCCGAAGACGGCGAGCAGGAAGCCTGCCGCGATGGCGGAGCCGATGACGCCCGCGACGTTCGGGCCCATGGCGTGCATGAGCAGGAAGTTGGCGGGGTTGGCCTTCTGGCCGACCATCTGGGAAACACGCGCGGCCATCGGGACGGCGGAGACGCCGGCCGAGCCGATCAGCGGGTTGACCTTCTTGCCGGACAGCTTGCACATGATGTTGCCGCCGATGAGGCCGCCGGCCGTGGAGATGCCGAAGGCAACGAGGCCGAGGAAGATGATCTTCAGGGTCTCGGGCTTCAGGAAGTTGGAGGCAACCATGGTCGCACCAACGGAGGTGGAGAGGAAAATCGTGACGATGTTCATGAGCGCGTTCTGCACGGTGTCGGACAGACGATCGGTGCAGCCGCATTCACGGAACAAATTGCCGAGCATCAGGCAGCCGATCAGCGGAGCCGTGGACGGCAGGAGCAGGATAACGAAGATGGTGACGATGATCGGGAAGAGGATCTTCTCGGTCTTGGAGACGACACGCGCCTGCACCATCTTGATCTTGCGGTCCGCTTCCGAGGTCATGAGCTTCATGATCGGGGGCTGGATCATCGGGATCAAAGCCATGTAGGAATACGCCGCGATGGCGATTGCGCCCAGCAGATGCGGGGCGAGCTTGTTGGTCAGGAAGATGGCCGTCGGGCCGTCCGCGCCGCCGATGATGCCGATGGAAGCGGCCTCAGGGCCGGTGAAGCCGAGGCAGATGGCGCCGAAGAAGGCGACGAACACGCCCAGCTGAGCCGCAGCGCCGAGCAGCAGGCTCTTCGGATCTGCGATCAGGGGGCCGAAGTCGGTCATGGCGCCGACGCCCATGAAGATGAGGGACGGGTACAGACCGGCCTTGACGCCGATGTAGAAGATATCCAGCAGGCCTGCATTCGACAGAATGTGGCCGTAGCTGTGATAGTAGGGGCTGGTGGAGTCAAGGAACGCGCTCCAGAGCTCGGGGTGGTACATGGCGTTGGTCGCGTTCAGCTCGGGGTTGACCGCGTCCAGACCGGGGAAGTAGCTGACGTTCGCGAGCAGGCAGCCGAACGCGATGCCGACGAGCAGCAGCGGCTCGAAGCCCTTGACGATGCCAAGGTACAGCAGGACGCAGGCGATGACGATCATGACAAGGTTCTGCCAGCCGCCGTTTGCGAAGAAGCCCGCAAAGCCGGATTCTGTCGCCAGCTTTAACAGGGTATCACCAACATTAAACATCTTTGATCCTCCTTATGCCAGAACGACCAGCGGAGCACCCGTATCCACAACAGCGCCCTTGGTGGTCACGACCTGTGCGACCGTGCCGTCACGCGGGGCAAGGATCTCATTTTCCATCTTCATGGCCTCGAGCACGACCAGAATGTCGCCGGCCTTGACAGCCTGACCCTGGGAGCAGTTGACCTTCAGAATGTTGCCGGGCATCGGAGCCGCGACGACTTCGCCTGCGGCGACAGCCGTGGGAGCGGCGGGCGCTGCGGCAGGAGCGGCAGCGGGAGCAGCCGCGGGCGCAGGTGCTGCGGCGGGAGCGGGAGCGGCGGGCTTATACGCCTCGTACTCGTCGACGAGCATGGCCTGGCCTTCTTCGACCTCGACCTCATAGGTTTTGCCGTTGAGCGTGATCTTGTATTTCATATCAGATGACCTCCTTCATCGATTTGAAGCGCAGGGTATTGAGGGGCTTGCCGAGCTTGTTGGCGACGATGGCCATGAGCATAGCGGCTTCGCGGTCGCCGACGTTATAGAGTTTGCATTCGCCGGCGACGCCTGTGGCAAGCGCGGGGGCAGCCTTGGGCGCAGGAGTCGGAGCGGCAGTTGCTGCAGCGGGAGCGGCGGCAGGCGCAGTCTTCTTCGCGGACATGACCTTGCCCATGATCATGACAACGACCATCAGCGCGATCAGACCGATAAATACGACGGCGTAGCCCAGCAGGGCTACGAGGCCTGCGGTACCGACGGAAATATCTTCCATCAAAGTGTTGATCAGAAACATCTCAGGCCACCTCGCTTACGCTTCTTCGATGACGTAGGTGCAGATGTTTTCTTCCTTGGCCTTGCGGTCCTCGAAGAACTTCATGGCCTGATCCGGATAGCAGATGTAGCTCATGACGTCCTCTTCCGAACGGGCCAGATCGCCGAGGGCTTCCTTGGCTTTCTTGAAGTCCTCGCCGGTGCGCTTGGCGTCTTCAATGCGGCAGTCGACAGGCTTGCCGCCCTCGCCGAGGATCTTGGCCTGCAGCGATTCGGAGACGGGCGCGGGCGCGATGCCGTACTGGCCTCTGAAGTAGTTCTGCACTTCCTTGGAGACGATCTTGTAGCGCTCGCCCATCAGGACGTTGGTAACAGCCTGGTTGCCGACCATCTGGGACAGCGGCGTGACCAGCGGGGGATAGCCCAGATCCTTGCGGACCTCGGGGATCTCCTTGAGCGCTGCGTCGAACTTATCCATGGCCTTCATATCGGTCAGGTTCGCGATCATGTTGGAGAGCATACCGCCGGGAACCTTGTAAACGAGCGCCTGCGCGTCGGTCGCCATGGACTTGGCGCTGATGCGGCCGGAATCGACGTACTTCTGCTTGATGGGCTTGAAGTAATCGTTGACCTTGTTGATAACGTCCTCGTTCAGGCCCGTCTCGATGCCGTACTGGCCCAGGGCGTAGAACATGGTTTCGGTGGAGGGCTGGCTCGTGCCGTTGGAGAAACAGGAGGTCGCGCAGTCGATCACGTCGATGCCGGACTCGATGGCCTTCGTCACGGTCATGTAGGCCATGCCGGTGGTGCAGTGGGTGTGCAGGATCAGGGGGACATCGCCGACGGCGTCCTTGATGCCCTTGATGAGGTGCTCGGCCTCATACGGGCTCATGGTACCGGCCATGTCCTTCAGGCAGATGGTATCGAAGCCCATGTTCTTGAGCTCCTTGCACATCTCGACATATTTTTCAACCGTGTGGACCGGGCTCTGCGTGTAGGAGATGCAGCCGGACGCGACGGTGTTCTTGGTGGCGTACTTCTTGGTGGCCTCGAGCGCGGTGGCGATGTTGCGGAAGTCGTTCAGTGCGTCGAAGATACGCAGGATGTCGATGCCGTTCTTGATGGACAGTTCGACGAACTTCTCGACGACATCGTCATGGTAGTGCTTGTAGCCGAGCAGGTTCTGGCCGCGCAGCAGCATCTGCAGCTTGGTGTCGGGCATGGCCTTGCGGATATCGCGCAGTCTCTGCCACGGGTCCTCGCCCAGATAGCGCAGGCAGGAATCGAACGTCGCGCCGCCCCAGCATTCCACGGAGTAATAGCCGGCCTTGTTCATTTCGGGCAGGATCTCGGCAAAATCGGAATACGGAAGACGGGTCGCCATCAAAGACTGGTTGGCATCACGAAGGACAGTTTCAGTAATTTGAACTTTTTTCATGTGTGCTCCTCCATTTTTCACGCCGTATGGCGTTTATCGATTATGAGAATCAGGCACATGAATGAAAAGACACGCTGCAGCGAGATTGCCGCGGCGTGTCTCGCGCTATCATCCAGTATACCTGATATCGGGCCGCGTGTAAAATCAAGCGGCTGTTAAGAAAATGCCTTGAAGCGTCCGAAGCCCGCTTGCGCGTCTGATACGGGCTTCGGAGAAAAATGCCTGGTGCTTAGAGCTGCGGGCCAGCTGCGACGAGCGCCTTGCCGGCTTCGTTGCCTTCGTACTTGACGAAGTTCTTGACGAAGCGGGAGGCGAGGTCCTTTGCCTTGACGTCCCAGTCAGCCGCATCGGCGTAGGTGTCGCGCGGATCGAGGATCTCGGTGGCGACGCCGGTCAGCTCGGTGGGGATCTCAAAGTCGAAGTACGGCAGCTTCTTGGTCGGAGCCTTGTTGATATCGCCGTTCAGGATGGCGTCGATGATGCCGCGGGTATCCTTGATGGAGATACGCTTGCCGGTGCCGTTCCAGCCGGTGTTGACCAGATAAGCCTTTGCGCCGCTGGCCTTCATCTTCTTGACCAGCTCCTCAGCGTACTTGGTGGGGTGCAGCTCCAGGAAGGCCTGACCGAAGCAAGCGGAGAAGGTGGGGGTGGGCTCGGTGATGCCGCGCTCGGTGCCTGCCAGCTTTGCGGTAAAGCCGGACAGGAAGTAGTACTGGGTCTGCTCCGGGGTCAGGATGGAGACCGGGGGCAGAACGCCGAAGGCGTCAGCAGACAGGAAGATCACGTTCTTTGCTGCGGGAGCAGAAGAAACGGGACGCACGATGTTCTGGATGTGGTTGATGGGGTAGGACACACGGGTGTTCTCGGTGACAGACTTGTCAGCGAAGTCGATGTGGCCCTCGGCATCCAGAGTGACGTTCTCCAGCAGAGCGTTGCGCTTGATGGCGTTGTAGATATCGGGCTCGGACTCCTTATCCAGGTTGATGACCTTAGCGTAGCAGCCACCCTCGAAGTTGAACACGCCGTTGTCGTCCCAGCCGTGCTCGTCATCGCCGATCAGCAGACGCTTGGGATCGGTGGACAGGGTGGTCTTGCCGGTGCCGGACAGACCGAAGAAGATGGCGGTGTTCTCGCCGTTCTTGTCGGTGTTGGCAGAGCAGTGCATGGAAGCAATGCCCTTCAGCGGCAGGAAGTAGTTCATCATGGAGAACATACCCTTCTTCATCTCGCCGCCGTACCAGGTGTTGACGATGACCTGCTCCTTGCTGGTGATGTTGAACAGCACAGCAGTCTCGGAGTTCAGGCCCAGCTCCTTGTAGTTCTCGACCTTAGCCTTGGAAGCGTTGTAAACAACGAAATCAGGCTCGAAGTTCTCCAGCTCCTCAGCGGTGGGACGGATGAACATATTGGTAACGAAGTGTGCCTGCCAGGCCACTTCCACGATGAAACGCACTGCCATGCGGGTATCCTTGTTGGCGCCGCAGAAAGCATCCACGACGTACAGGCGCTTGTTGGACAGCTCCTTCTGAGCGATCTCCTTGACAGCCTTCCAAGCCTCCTGAGAAGCGGGGTGGTTGTCGTTCTTGTACTCATCGCTGGTCCACCACACGGTGTCCTTGGAGTTCTCGTCCATCACGATGAACTTGTCCTTGGGAGAACGGCCGGTGTAGATGCCGGTCATCACGTTCACAGCACCCAGCTCGCTGACCTGACCCTTCTCGTAACCTTCCAGCTCGGGATTGGTCTCCTCGGCGAACAGCTGCTCGTAGGAGGGGTTGTGCACGACTTCAGTCGTGCCGGTGATGCCATACTTGGTAAGATCCAACTTTGCCATATTTGCGTACCTCTACTTTCGTTTGATCCTTACATAACTCTGTGTAGGAGATGCAGCGCCATTTATGGTACGGACACCGCATAAGGGGGAGACAGCACAGAACGATGCAATGCAAATTCTCCTGTCTATCATTATACACAAAAGCTTTTCAAAAGCAATAAATGGAAGGTTCTGTTTGCAAAAAAGAAACAAATTTCATAAACAAGCTTTCCCACATTAAGTAAATTCCCGAAGCCCTGCAGGGACGCAGACTGTGAAAAATAAGGCGGGACGGGAGAAAACCGACATTTTGATAAAAGTTTGACAAGCAGGGATACATTAAAAACAGGACGCTTTGCGCATTTTTATCCCCGATTTGCTGCTGCCTTTGTCTTATTGTGTAATTTTTGCGTTGGCTCAAACGTTTTTCTGGCGAAAGGACTTTCGTTGTGCTATACTTATTTTAAACAGAAGCACTTTTCCGCCCGCCGCGGCGGCCCACATATAAAGGAACTGCCATGAAAACCATCTACATTCTGCTCACCCGCTCCGGCACGCTGCTGTCCAAACTGGTCTATGCCGCCACCGGTGCCAGCTATACCCACGCCTCCATGGCCTTTGATCCAGAGCTGAGTTGCCTGTACAGCTCCACCCGCAAAAACGGCTACACCATGTTCCCGGCAGGCCCCAGCAAAGAATATCTGAACAGGGGCGTTTTCCGTCTGCGGGACAACGCCCCCTGTGCGCTGTACGCGCTGGAGGTGTCCGACGAGGCCTATTTCCACGCACTGTGCCGCGCCGAGGAGTTCATGCGCCACAGCGAGGAGTACAGCTTCAACACGCTGGGGCTGATTTTGTGCGGGCTGCATATCCGCTGGCAGCGCCGCCACCATTATTTCTGCTCCCAGTTTGTCAGCGAGGTGCTGGAGCAAAGCGGCGCTTTGGCGCTGCCCAAGGACAGCACCCTGATGCACCCCAACGACTACCCCCTGCTGCCCCAGCGCAAGGCCATGGAGCTGGGCGAGACGCCCTCGATGGTCAGCATCTATACCGGCCTGCTGGTGGAGCTGCTGCAGCGCCGGGCGCAAAGGTTTTTTGAGTAATTTTGTTGTATAAAACTGAAATTTCCGCTTTTTTAGGTGTCGCTCTTGCTTTTTGCAGCCAATTGTGGTAATATTATTCGGCGGTATTGTTTTGCCGCAGAATATGCGCTCGTAGCTCAGCCGGTAGAGCATCTGACTTTTAATCAGAGGGCCAGGGATTCGAGTTCCCTCGAGCGCACCAAAATCCCACGAAGAATCGTAAGATTCTTCGTGGGATTTTCTTTTTATACGCCATTTGCACGGTCTCTGCACGGTTTTTGCACGGTCCGTATTTTTCGTGTCAGATGGAGTAAGTCTGTGAATTACTCTGCAATTCGTGCTATTTTTTGCAATTCAGGTCAGCAGAGCCAGGCGGAGCTGCGCTTTTACGGCAGGGTCTGCGTCCTTCAGAAGCTCCAACAGTGCCGACACGGAGATGGTCGGCTCTGCTTCAACCGGGGCAGCCTGCACAGGTGTTGTTCCCGACTTGTAGAATCCTTCCTCGAACTTTTTACCCAGCTTTTTACGGGAATCCTGCTGGATGTGTGCATAAGTGTTGACCAGCAAATTGGCGCTGGCATGGCCCGTTGTGCCCTGTACCGCTTTCACATCGCCGCCGGAGATCATCAGCTGGTAGGTGGCACTGGAATGCCGCAGGCCGTGAAACACGATGCGAGTGAACTCCGGGTGCTCGTCCTGCCACTTGATGAACTTTTTGCGGATGAGGATCGGCTCTACCGCCAAACCGTTGGGCAAGCGCAGGAGCATCCCACTGTTGCGGTAGCGTTCCGGCTCAACGGCTTCGTCCATTTCCAGACGCTTTAGCCAGTGTTTCAGTTCTTCTTTCAACACTGCCGTCATGAAGATGGTTCGGTTGGAAGATGCCGTTTTAGTCTTTTTGAGCACCAGCGTTGTGGTGCTGCCCTCACGCTTATCTTCAAATTCTTGCAAGATGCAGTCCTTGCTCGTTTTTGCCAGCGATATCTTTTGGACACGCTGCATACACTTGTTGATGCGGAATGTGCCGGTGCCGTCCGCTCCCTCAAAATCAAGATCTTCCGGGGTCAGACCAGCGACTTCGCCCTCACGCAGTGCGCCCACCAGTGTGAGGTGAACAGCCAGATGCAGAATCGGGTCCTCCATGCTGGCAAGTGCGGCCCACATCTCGTCCGCGTCCCAGATGGCGCGCTCCTGAATCGATTTCTTGGGGCTGTCCACCGGAACGGGGCTTTTGATGAGGATGCCCCACTCCACCGCATATTGGAACGCTGTCCGCAGCAGGCGGTGTACCTCGTGGATGGTCGTGCCGGAGAGAAACCGCTGCTGTTGTTTTTCCGAGAGTACCTGCTTTTTGCCTTCAAGATACTGACCGCAGGGCGTTTTGCCAAGGGTAGCATACAAATCTTCCAGATGGTAGGTTTTGAGCTTTTGCATCTGCATATCGCCGATGTACGGAATAATGAGGTTCTGAACGGTTCCCAGATTGGATTGATAGGTGCAGGGTGCCCACTTGTGCTTGTTGCACTGTTTGGGAAGCCACTCCATCAAAAACTCCTTGACGGTGATGGTGGACGGAATCAGAAACGTTCCGTTTGCCAGTTCATGTTCGATTTGTTTTTTGCGGTTTATTGCCTCCTCTTTCGTGGAAAAACTTTCCCATTTGTTGCAGTTTTTACCCTGCTCGTCTTGGTAAGTATAGCGGACACCATAGGAGCTGCCGCGTTTCGTAATATATGCCATACGTTATCTCCTTTTTCAAGCTGCCCGGAGCCACGCATCGAAACTGTCTTTCGGGACGCGGATGCTTCCGCCTACCCGCAGGACACGGAATTCGGTAGTGCTGTTGCACAGGTTGTAGGCAGAACGCAGGCTGATGGACAGCATCTGCGCGATCTCTTCCACCGTGTACACCAGTGTTGTGGCTTTCAGGCTGTCAGTCGGAGACTTGACGGCATTGGTTTGAGTGACCACTTCCATTGTATCGTTATTCGGAATGGTCTGCAAGATATTTTTCGTATAATCCAAAGATTTCACAGTTTCGGTCATTGCTGCCCTCCTTTTGTCAGGTGCATATTCGTTTAGTGAATCAGCCGATCAACGATTTCATGGATTCCAACTTTTTCTGTGCGTTCTCTTTGCGAAGACTTGCCCCGATGCAGGAAATTGGAACGCACATTTCCAGAAGGCAGTCATAAATGCGGGCGTGAGCAGTATCCTGTGGATGCCGTATCTCGTTCAGCGGCAGGTTGGTGGTGACGATCAGCGGTTTTTGGCTGCGGTATCGGCTAGGGCTTAATTGAGCGTCCAGCAAAAACTTTGGAAATGGCAGATACCGGGGTAGCGGAGTACAAACGGTCAAATCATCAAACAAGCCAATCACCCTCCCTGTCTCTGCTATTCCAGCATTTTCAGGTGCTTCGAGCGGATAAATTCCAGATAGCGCTGCAGATTGTCAGAATACTTTTCAATTTGCTTCCAGTTTTCCGGCCCTGTCAGAAGATCTGGGTACTCTCGAAACGTGAGTTCCCAATTCTCGATAAAGGCGTCATAAGCACCTTCAATCGCAGCGATGTGGATGGAATGATCCGCAGATGCTTCAACAGATTTTTTCAGGGCTTTTTGATCACTTTCGGTCAGTGCCCTTTTGTGCCCTTGTACTTTTTTTGAAATGCCGATCAGAAATCGACTTCCGTCATCATCAAAAGATTCGACCTTCACGGAAGGGCTTTTTGTAGAGGAAGCAAGCTGCTTATCCCGTTTACTTTTCGGTTTGCGAAGTTCTGCCACAATCTCTGGCCGCTGTTCCTTCGGAGCCTTGGCGATGGCGCAGATCTCGCGGTCGGTGGCCTTGATCTGGCCGTTTAGAATTTCCTCCCGGGTACCGGGTGCTGCTTCATCGGCAGCCTCCACGCCGTTCATGTACTTTTCGGCACGTCGTACCGTCGCAGACCCAACACCATGTTCTACGGCGATTCGTTCGCAAGTGCGTTTTTCTGAATCGATGTGATCATTTTGATCACATCGATTTACTTTATTGCAATTTCCGGGCTGCCCGCCCACTGCCAGCTTGGTTGATTCATACTCTTTGCCCAGAAGAAACTTCTTTCGTTCCGGGCTGAGATTTCTGCGGCCAAGCTGATTTTTGCAGATCCATGCAAGCGCTTCGTACTTGTTCGCAAGTTGGATTTCTTCCACTTCAAACTTGATAAAGCCGTGCTTTTTCAGGATGCGGTAGCGGGTGTGCCCATCCAGAATGTAGCCATTCCATGTGATGATGGGATTCAGAAGACGACCCTCGGCAATGATGTTCTGCTCAAGCTGCTGTTCTTCCTCAAACTGCAGCGGCGGAATTTTGCTTTGGAACTCCGGGTCAATTTTAAGCTGGCTCAGTTTCACGTCGGTTCTCCTTTCCGGTCATTTTCGATTTACGGACAATGGGCTGAACGTAGTAGTCAAACCCATATCGTGTCTGGCAATACGTGCAGACATCCTTGACGAGCTGCCTGGGGTCGGCTCTGCGGAGATGGACGCCCTTTGCGTCCAAAAATGCCCCTCGGCAGACGGCGCACAAAGTTGTCAGGGTGGATTCATCCACCTTTTTTGTGGTCTTGCGGTTCATTTGCGTACTCCTTTTCGCTGATATATAAAAACGCCGTCCGTGGTTCCCCTCGAACGGCGTTTGGAAAAGGTTTTGTATGGTTTCTCTTACGCGGTGACAGACCAGACTCTGAAAATCAACACCGAGAAAAAGGTCATCTCGCTGAATCTGCAGATCGACACCGACATTTGCAGCATGTACGAATATTTTGAGATTTTCCTGCAGCGGATGCTGATGTGCCGCGGGGCTGCCGATATGCTGGGAGCAACCTTCAAGTTAACGGCCAATGGGGCCAAAGTTCTTTAATGTGTAGCCATCTCCTTAAAGAACAGGAACCAGCCTTTACAATAAAAAACAAAAAGTCCCGCCTGAAAGTAAAGCTTTCACTTTCAGGCGGGATGTCTTTCAATATGACTGCTATGGCGGCATGCGTGACCATGAACTCTGCACGATGTCAAGTCCTAGACAACTTTTTTCAAATACAAATCTTCAATGATGGTGGTTTCATCGTATGCAGCAACTGTGCAAGCGATCCCTGTTCTGCTACTACTCCATCTTTGAGCACCACAATCTTACCTGCACTGGAAACAGTGCGCATCCGGTGGGCGATGATGAGGACGGTTTTATTTTTTTATCAGCCGGGATATTCAAGACTCCTTTTTTATTGAGTGTGACTTCTCTCATAAACCGCAGCCGCGATGCACCAGACCATAATGGCACTGTTCGTGCTGCTCTGGCTCATTACGGACATCCATGTGGCCACCGGCACCTGCATGGCCTGTGCAATATCAGGAACAGTAACCAGCAGAAGATTCCATGTGACCGGGTGAAAAGCCAGCATCCACCGGGAATACCGTGTCTTGCCCGCAAGCAGCATCACGAAATGGATGCCGAAAGCCAGTATCATCGGAACGTACATCGGCGCAATGGCGAGGAGCATGCCGTCTTGATAGGCGGTGACCGCCGCGATGGCAGCTTCTTCTCCGATGCGCGGGCCCAGATAGGTGGTGAACCACGCCATGGTAGCCACCCAGGTGTGGATAGTCAGCGCCACCGCAACGGTGAAAATTCCGCACAGATACTGAATGATCTTTGTTTTTCTGTACTTTGTATCAATGTCCGCATTCAGCGCTTTTACTACGAAGTAATAGAGAAAGCCGCCGACCGCTCCCAGCCCAACGGTAAGCACAGGCTTCCACAGCCCGTAGGAGCCGGACAGATAATAGGCTCTGTTGAAAAGACCGGTGTCCGTTTCCCGAAGCGGAATGCAGCCCAGCAGCCAGTCCCCGGCAGCCATAAATCCGCATCCGACTGCGCCAAGAATGCACCAGCGAATCAGCTTTTTCGGTTTCTCCGTCTTCATCTTTTTTGTCTCCGATTGCAGTTCATGATTCTGCTTTTCATTTGGGCAATTTCCAACTTCTTAGAAAATCAAATGGACAATACCGCCGACAATTGCCGCTCCCGCAACCCAGATCAGCGCCAGTATGCTTCGCTTTTTCAGCACCTGCCTCCAGGTCTGCACGAACGGCGCATCTTCAAGCCCTGGCAGCACCCAAAACTGGCTGTGCCCGACCCATAGCTTGTCGATTACAACGCCGTCATAGATATTCATAACCTCAAGAAACAGCAGCGCCTGCCAATAGGCCTCACCAAAGGAGGAAGCCCCGTTCCACAAACCGATGATCAGCACAAGAGCAGCAAGCATCACGATAAAGAACGGTATCATAAAGCATTTTCGTTTCCGGTTCATCGTATTGCGGTCGATCAGTCCCAGTTCGATGGCGCGATCCTGCACCTCCTTGGGATAAAAGTACAGTCCATTGACAGCACCGCCGATCACAGCGATTTTTACCATTGCGGTAAACAGCAGACAATAAAGCAGCAGTTGCAGTACGATCATTGTTTTTCTCCTCTCAGTCTGCGTGCGAATCGGGCATATGCTCCCATTTCCTTCGTCTTCCATCGTGGTTCATACAAAACAAGAAAGTATGCCAGAAATACCATGTACCGAATCGTTTGATCTCCATGCCAATATGCCTCCCCGCTATTATCTGACCTTCATGCAGAAATCGCAGCGGTCATTTCCACGCCCCAGCGTCATGCTTCTCTCCCAGATCAGCTTCGGATGCAGCCCGGTATAGCTGATGTCATCGCTGTCACAAAAACAGCGGCACAGCTCCGGGCAGCCGTATTCTGCGCAGGTGTCGTGATAGGGACACTTCATCATATCCACACGCCAGACGCCGTTACCGGTCTGCAGTTCTTTTGGGGCAAAGCCCGCCGCCGGGCCGAAAACGCTCCGGGTGGATTTGACGAAAACGCCGGGAACAAGGCGGTAAAGCCCCGGTATGTGCAGCAGGGCGGCAAGCTGTTTGTGGCTCGTTCTCGCCAAGTGCTCCACATAGCCGTGAACGGTTTGCAGTGCCTCCTCTTTCGGCATGACCCGCTGCAAGGTCTCGTAGGCCGCAATGCCCGGCAATATCTGCCGCTTGAGGTGGTATTGCTTTTCCTTGCTTGCATCTGCATTTTCAGCCAGCAGCGCACTCAGGCGCATATCGAAAGCGGTGTTCAGTTCCTTTGCCCGCGCGGGAAAGCGCTGTGCCGCAGTCTCCCGGAAATCACGGGAAAGATAGGTTTCCTTCCTCTTCATCGTCCGTTACCCTTTCTTTTTGTACCCGCAGTCGCAGTAGGGTCCGCCGGAGGCAAGGGTGTACTGCCGCACAAAATTTGTCACGCCGCCCGCTTCGCTCATGGTGTAGTCCAGACGGCACAAAGCAGGGGTCAGGTCGTACAGCCCCAGTTCCTTCATCAGCACACAGATGCCGCACTTGGTAAAGCGTCCCTCGTAGCCGCTGCCATCCGGGTATTCGTAAAACTCCATGTTCCACGAGTAGGGGTTGCGGTCGGCGGCGCGGAGCTTCTCCGCCTGTTTCATCCCTGCAATGTCCTTGTCAGAGAACTTGTTCTTCCCGCTCTTGCGGCAGAAGCAGCGCATCGCGGGCGTCATCATGGATTTCGCGTAGTAATTCGTCAGCGTCTGCACGGTCGGGCGCTTGGGCATATGCAGCACATACGCGCAGAGCATCGCGCAGTTGACGAGGTTCATCTGAAAGCGGTCGCCCGGCTCAAAATCCGGCACACGCGCGATAATCCGCCGATACTCCTGCTTCGCCGCCTTCTCCGTTGCCTTGGCGGATTCCGCCGACTGCCCCAGCACCGCCGTCAGCTGATGCGTAAACGAGCGATGGAACAGCATCCACATGCCCATCGGCATTCCTGCATACTTCATGAGCTTGCCTCCCCTTGCATTTGCGAATGAGTTTGCCGTGTCAAACTCATTGTAGCGCATTTAGGGGCGGTTGGCAAGGGGAATTGCAAAATTTTTGTCAGAGCAGCGAATTGCCATCGGCACAGTAATGTTCACAAAAGCCGCAACCAATGACCGCCGCCAGCCCCAGCAGGAAGCGCAAGCCGACGGGTATGGATTTGACAGCATCCACAACGCCTTGCAGCTGCGGTAATATAGTCGTCTCATCAATATCCACAGTGTTCAGAACCGATAATTCCATAAAATTTATATCCAGCTGTAACCGAAGGCTCTCCAAGAAACTTGACTCACCAAACCAGCCAACGACGCCCTCCACCATACCTTGAATGCACAGTGCGCCGCCCACCATGCCCACAAACGAAGCAATCGCCCCCAAACATGGTTTATAGCCGCACGGCAAAGTTGTTATAGATGAAGTGGCGATGACTATATTGAATAGCGGGTAAACCAAAATTGCATAAAACGCAATACCAATCGGCAGGAGCAGCAGCGTCCAGAGTTCGTTTGTCGGGAACTTTTTGATAATTAACTCAACAATCAGTCCAACAACCCAAAAAATCGCCACCAGCACCAACGTCAGCAGCGCAGGCATAAATGGAAACCACGCTTTACTCGTCGCGAAGAGCCAATTCACAATCACGCCTACGACAAGTACTGCCGGGAGAATCCACCAAAGCGTCTCATTTTGCAGCAGGGTCATGGTAATAGCCACAGGCGCAAGCAGCCATGTCATGGCATATTGCGCCATGATGAACAGCAGCGCCAGTCCCAGCACAACGCAGCAGAAAACGCCAAACCCCGTTCCACACGCTTCCGGCACCAGTTCAATCAGAATGTACATCCTCTATTTCCTCCCTATCCGCCTAATAAATTCGCTCCGGACGCATAGCGGTGCAGGCTGCGTCCGGAGCGTGTCTTTTGTGGGGCGGAAAGCAAACCGCAATAAGTGGAAGGGGGCGGGCTTTCCGCGGCAGGCGTCGCGTAACCGGTGTATTCGATGCCTGTCCCGAATTTCTTCGGCATTTTTAGCATACCACGAAGCGCGGTTGCATGGTAGTCCACTTTTTCGCGATTTTCCGCCACTTTTCCAAAAACGACAAACACCCCCGCACCACGTTCGGCGCGGGAGTGCAAGGAAACATCAGAAATTGCGGGACATATCGTACTTGGAATAGAACTCTTTGCGGAAATCAAGGAAGCAGTCGTTGGCAATGGCTTCGCGAATCTGCTCCATCAGGTGAATCAGGAAGCGCAGGTTG
>OHCX01000235.1_pt1 | contig 25149 bp, 17 predicted proteins | sample 1566841 | NCBI WGS metagenome assembly OHCX01 (sample SAMEA3879513, study PRJEB24766) | human gut metagenome | biome: human-associated habitat; feature: feces | place: USA | collected 1985/1987 | reverse complement strand
CTGCCGCCGAGGGAGCACTGCGGCCCTGAAAGCTTTCCGGCATTCCCAGCAAAAAGCATCCCCACAGCTCCGGCAGCTCGCCGGGTGCGTGGCCGATACCCCGCCGCAGCTTTGCCAGTTCTGCCCGCCGCTGGTTGTCCGGCAGAGCCTGAAGCCTGTGCAGCTGCTGCGCCGCATACAGTTTGACATCCTGTGTTTTCATACAATTCCCCCTTTATGGTTCTGTTTTGGGATAGATTTCCCAAAGCCTTGTGCGGAAATGATTATAGGCCTTTGGCGCGGTATACAGGATGGTGCGCTCGGTCTTTTTGTCCTTATCGACCACAATGCGGCGTCCCTTCAGGGCGGCATTCCCGGCCTCCATCACCATCTGCTTTCCCAGCTTTTCCGCGATGCTGCGCGCCCGTGTCTGCCAGCGCAGTGCTGCCTCATCCGGGTCGTCCTGCTCCTGGTCGATCGCCTGCAGCCACTGCCGGAAAGGCCGGTCCACTGCAAAGTAGAACTGTGCACGAACCGCGCCGCCTGCATTTTCATTCCGGTCACCGGCGGCAATTGCCAGTTCCTGCGCAAAACGCCCGATCAGCGCCGCTGTCTGTTCACAGCGCTCGATTTCTCTGACGATCCGGCTCTGCCATGGGCGCCCTATCTCATCCAGAATCCCTGCCTGAAAGGTCAGGCTGTCGCTGAAAGAATCATTTACAAAGAAGTCCTTATCGCCATATTGGACACCGGAGATACGGAAATGTACCTTTCTGCGGGGATCCAGAAGTTTCAATCTCTTTTCCTGCAACTTTTCGATCCAGCATACAACGCCCGGGCGATGCCCGCTGTCCTGACAAAAAACCGCCGGGAACTCCCGCCAGAATTGTTTGGCCGGGTCATGACGGCAGGGCACAAACACCACCGGTTCATTTTTCTTGATTGGCATCGTGCGCCAGATGGTCATCTGTTCGGCAAAGACGTTTTCTCTGGGGAAGAAATCTCCTCCCAGCAGACAGAACCCATCTACATTCTCCCCTGTCCTGTGCAGCAACAGCCTTCTGGATTGCAGGGTGAGCAGCTGTGCCGGGTTATCCGGGCAGCAAATTTCTGTCCGTTCCGCGCTCTTTGGTGCTTCCAATTCCCAACAGGGCTTGCTTTCGCCCCAGCATTCCCGGCCGTCGCGCAGCAGCGTCAGGTTCAGCATCAGGGTCTCGTACAGATTATCACCCTGTGCCTGAATAAAACCGATCTTGCCCAGCCACCCGGCTCCTACGGACGGAAGTCCCTTTCCTTTTGGCTTCGCGGAGGTGTCATCATAGCCGTTCACGCACAGCAGCCACCGCGCCGCCTGCGGATAGCTCAGCTGCTCCTTGCTCTGCCCCGCATACAGCGGAAAGAGCCGGAGTTTATTGCTGCTTTCCGACATTTCACCGTTGAGTTTGGCCGCACCGTATTCCGTGCCGATCTTTGCCTGCGGCACCTGCCAGAAGGGGTGTGTCGGGTGGAACAGCCAGAAGCGGTCCTTCCACTGCTCCAGATAATCCCGGACAGGCTCTGCCGGGAAATGCCCAAGCTGCCACAGCGCGCTCCAGCGCTCCAGTGCATCATCGCTCTGCATCAGTGGGCGGGACTCTCCCTTTGCATCCACCCGGGAAAACACGGTGAACAGCACCGCCAGCAGCAGCCGCAGCACGGCGGCGTTCTGGGTAGGCATCTCGCCCGCAAGGTCCGCATAATCCTGCGCCGACACCAGCGCCTCGGTCAGGGACACCTCCCGCACCGTGTTGTCCCGCAGCCGCACCCGTATCCACGGTTCGGTCAGCAGGTTGAATTCAATTTCCTTCATCCGTCTCCTCCTTTTGGTAATACAGGCCGTTTTCACGGTCATAACAAAGTTCCATGCCCGCAAGCCGGGCAGTCAGGTTTTCGTCCAGCAGCAGGATCAGTTCTCCGTGCAGCAGCGGCGACAGCTGCCACGCCGCAAGGCGGCTGCGGTTGTCCGCTTCCAACTCCCGGATGACCCCGTCCACCTTCCACGCCTTGCCGAACACCGCCGGGAGCCGCAGCTTCTGCCGGGCGATCTTCAGTGCCGTTTCCGGCGGGGGCGGGCTGTCGGCAGCTACGGCACTGCCGCCCTCCTGCCACGGCAGAAAGTGGATGCTGCCGTCTGCCCGACGCTGCATTACCAGCACCTCCACCGAGGGGTCGCCGTCCCGCACTGCCGCCCGGGCTGCCGGGTCGGAGCGGGCGCCCTCGTTCTGCATCCAGTCGTCCAGCGTGTTCAGCTGCGCCAGCCGGTGCGTTTCCGGCTGCGGCACAAGGTACGCCTCGGCGCGTGCTTTCTTTTTCTCCTGTGTCTGCTCATATACGCAGCGCATTTCCTCGCCCTGCGCCCCGCCGGGAGCTTCCCGCTCCCAGCCGTAGACCCGCTGCACCAGCGGAGAGATTTCCTCCGGCAGCCGGATGCTCCGGGGCAGAAACTTCCGGGTGCGCCAGAGCAGCCACTGTCCATATACCGCCTCGCTGCCCGCGTCAAAGGCATCTTCCCCGGTGTCCAGCACCGCGCAGCAGGCCTGCTGCAACGGAGCGGGGCGGCTGCGGTGGTGGCGGTGCAACCGCCCAATGCGCTGCAGCAGCAGATCCATGGGGCAAAGCTCTGTGACAAGAACGTCCAGATCAATGTCCAGCGACTGCTCCATCACCTGCGTACCCACCACGATCAGGTCGTTCCGGCACTCCGGTGCAGAGCCCTTGCCGATGCGTGCCATCAGCTGGTTTTCCCGCGCCGCGCGGTCCGGCATCAGAAACTGCGCATGGAACAGCTGCACCTCTTTGTCCGGCAGGCTTTCCCGCAGCAGCTGCGCGATCTTCTGCGCTTTTTTGACCGTGTTTACGATCACTCCTGCGCAGCCGCCCTCGGCCAGCTTCCGGCGCAGCAGCGCGGGCAGCTCCGGCTCTGTGAGCGTAGTTATCTGCACCGTTTGACCGGGTGCGTCCGGTGGGATGGCCGTCTGCTTTACCTCTGCGCCATCCGTCCATGTCAGCAGCGGATAGCCGCAGCTGGTTTCCCACGGAGCGTCCGGGGCGGCCTTTTTCTGCTGGTAGACCTCGACCAGCTCTGTGCGCCGCCGGGCGGGCAGGGTGGCCGACAGCAGAATGACCGGCACCTTGTACCAGCCCAGCCATTCCAGTGCGCGGTCCAGATAGCAGTTCATGTAGGTATCGTAGGCGTGGCACTCGTCAATAATGACCACCTTGCCCGCAAGCCCCAGATGCCGCAGCATAACGTGCTTCTGGGCAAGTGCCGCCAGCAGCAGCTGATCCACTGTGCCAATCACGAAGTTTGCCAGCAGTGCCTGCTTGTTTCCCCGAAACCACTGGTGTACCTGCACCTGATGCTCTTCCTGCGCGTCCTCCTCCAGCTGCACCCCGCGCCCCTGCAGCCGCAGATAGTTCTCGTTCAGTTCTGCCATGCCGTGCGCCAGCTTTATAGCCTGCGGCAGCGTCTCCTCAGACTGCGTGTCTGCCCAGCCAAGCAGCCGGGGAAAGATGCCGTTTGCCGTGGCCTGTGTGGGCAGCCCGAAAAAGACACCGCCCAGCCCGAACCGGCTGGCCATGATCTCCGCAGCGGCCAGCGCCGCCTCGGTTTTGCCCACGCCCATCTGTGCTTCCAAGATCAGGATACCCGGTTCCGCTGCGGTATCTGCAGCTTCCAGAACAGCCCTCTGCACCGCATTGGGCGCAAAGCCGAACCGCACCGCAAACTCCTGCGGGTCTGCGATGCCCGGCTGTGCCTCCCACGGAAAGGGCAGGGCCAGCTTTTCCCAAGCCCTGTCCACCCGCGCCGGGTAATCCTCCATGCTGCCCAGCTCCTCTACCGGGATCAGGGGGAAGTATTCCGTATTGCTGGCGATCCAGTCTGCCATGATCAGAAGTCCGGTCAGAAGCACTTCCTCCTGCGGGTCCAGGTCGTACAGTTCCGCCGTATCATCAAAGCCGCAGTCCTGCAAAACAGTCATGAGCAGTTCTGTCCAGAAGCCCTGCCAGACCTTTTCCTGTCCCTTGGGGTAGTAGTTGCTCTCCCAGCACTCCAACTGGTCATCGACCGCCGCGCAGCTCTGTGGCCTGCCGTGATGCGCTCCCACAATGGAGGCTAGCCCGCCGGGACAATCATCCCACAGCAGGATTGCCTCTCCCGCCCGGGCATGCGGCGATTCTCTGCGGTTCTGTTCAGGACAGTCCAGCGGCGTCAGCATTTCCAGCCGCTGCCGTGCCTCCGGCAGGGTGCACAGGATATTTGCCTGAAAGGCTACCGTAGCCTTGCCTATATCATGGATCCCGCCCAGAAACCGGGCATGCGCGAGCAACGCTTCCTCGCGCTCAAAGCCCATGGCCCGTTTTGCACTTTCCGGGAGCCACTGCCGGACCAGCCGTTCCATGATGCCCGCCGTATCCCACAGGTGCATCCAGAGCGGCAGCCACAGGCTGGTATTCTCCGGGTCCGTTTTACCAGCCAAAAGCCTTGTTTTATTCAACGTCCAGCGCATTTTTGCTCCTTTTCCGGTGTGTGTGCCTTCCGTGTACCGAGCATAGCAGATAATGTGTACTATAATCCGTACTTTTTGCATTTTATCTCCGCAAATGAAAAAAGCGGCACACCGGGTCGTGCCTCATCAAAACGAAAGTGTCCTTGCAAGGTAAAGAAAACTGCTATTTATGGCCCTGTTCCGCCTTCTGTTCCAAAGATACGCTTCTGCCCTTCTGCTGTCAACGGCTCCGCGCCAATTCATCAAAGCTATACAAAAACGATCTCTTTTTTGTATAAAAACCGCCCCGGCTTCCTACTATGGAAACCGGGGCGGTTCATTCTGTTTATTGGTGTTCTTTCAGACACTCAATGCCTACCAACTGACATTCAGTTTTTGAAATTTTAGTCATATCTGTATTTAGAGGACTTTCCGTACACTTTTCGGAGCGATTTTTTCAGGCTGACCACCGTTTCTTTGATGATCTTTGCCTCATCGGCAGAGCAATCTGCAAGCTGTTCGGTCATCCAGCTGTCGAACACCGGCTTTGCTTTTTTGATCTCGATGCACAGCAACTCGTCTGCGGAGCAGTCCAGTGCGTTAATGATGTCGATCAGCGTTTTCAGACTGGGCACGGAGTTGCCTGTTTCGATATGGCTGATGTGCGTGACCACAACGCCGACCTCATTGGCCAGCTGTTCCTGCGTCATGCCCTTTGCAAGGCGGCAGGCACGGATGCGTTTTCCGATGTCGGCGTAGTCCACCATAGTACAAGTACCCTCCGTTTTGTGAAGTGATACTTGTATTGTATGTGCAATCGACCGGGATTGTAATAACCTGAAAGTGCAGTGGACTTATAAATACTAATCGTTCAGAAATACTTTAACTTCCTGCTTTCCGTCAATCGTTGTCACAGCAGTAATGGCATCCGGGCGGAAGGAGTCTCTCGGATAATGCATTTCCAATTTCAGATTGACTTTTTTCCCAGCTTCCACTTCCTGTGCCAGTTTATTCTCAAAATTTTTGAATTCGTTCCGATTTAGTCCAGAATCCTGCGGAATGAGATTTTCCAAATCGTTTGCCCCATCAAAGCGATCTGCAATTGCATGACCTCGATCATCGGTACTTTTTTCATATCCTTTTCCAATGTCATGGATGCTGTCTTTAATTTGCAGACGACCATCATGCTCTTTCAAATGCAGGTCTCCTTCGGCTGTAAACAGCCTTCCAAGGTGATCGGTAGTGTACTCATATCCGTTTCTTTTATACTCTGCATCCGACAAAAGATCCTGCTCCATACGGTACGGCATTCCATCATCGTTATTTTTGTATTCCAGCTCTTTTTCTAGCTCTGCAAATGACTTTTCCGTAGCAGCATCCAGTTTTTCTTCTGCCTTTTCTGTCACGCCTTTCTGTAGACGCTCAAATGACCGTTTGACGACATCATCCAACCCAATGTGCGTTTTTGCTTCCATCGGTTTCGCTTCTGAGATTTCTCGCCTCACAGCACACGACCTCCCTGCCGCTCAAAATTCGTCCTTAGATTATCTACAGCCTTTGCATCCGGGTTCAGGCTCATGCCCATGCTTATCACGCTATTCAGCACCCAGTCTGCAGCAGCAGCTTTCAGGCCGTACTGTCCCTGCAGCTGTTCCAGAAATTCTTTACGGGGTGTGAGCGATTTTTCGGCTGCGGCACAGTAATCAACGACTGTACCGATTCCACCAAAGAAATCGAACACAGCTTTCCGAGTCTTAGCCACATCCAGTTCGCCGCCTGCAAAGACCCGTTCCAGGTAGCGGCTGTCCTCAGGCTTCAGCACAGTCTCATGGCGTTTCAGCCAGAGCTTCAGCTGCTCCATCTCCGAACTGCTCAGCGGTTTCAACTCTTTGCCCACTGCCAGTTGTCCGAATACAAACTCTGCGTTGATTTCATGCGGCATTTTTGAAGGCTTGTGGTAAACAGCATTTTCCGGCATGGGATACGCCTCGATCTTGCAGAGCACCGCCTCCGGCCACTCATTCTGGTAAACGGCAGCCACACCAAGCGGCAGCTTGGACAATTCGTCGATCTGTGCCTCCTTCAGAGCGGCAGACTTACCTACCAGCTTGCGATCTTCTTCGTCCGGCAGGCGCAGAATAATTTTGGTGTTCGTGTTGCGGATGACCGACATATCCAGCAGTCCGGGTGCCTGGTCTGCAATGATAAAACCCTCACCATAAGTACGCATTTCCGCAATGGCATTTGCCAGCATTTCCACCGACTTGCCCTGCAGGTTTGCACCTTCCTGTGATTGCTCTGCCGAGGTCTTGCGCAGCAGGTTGTGCGCTTCTTCCAGCACTGTGACATGGCGAAGCCTGCTGTTCATCCCGCTGCTGCACATCCGGTATTCCTGTAACTTCATCACCAAGATGCCCATCAGCAGCGATTTTGTTTCCATAGAACCCACACGGCTCAAATCCACAATAACATTGCGGTCAAACAGCGCTTCGTCCGTCAGCGCATCTTCTGCGCAAAGCACACTGCCATAAATACCGTTTGTCAACGACTTTACGCGGGTGCACAATGCGCCCACATAATCGCTTTGGGTATCCTTGGAATAATGCGACTCTTCAATGACGCCCGGCAGAATATCCAGCAGGTCAAAGAAGGTTGGGAAAACTCCCTTCTCGCTCTCCGAATTGCGCAGATCCCAGCCTACTTTCTGATAGCTGCGCTCAATAGCATCCTTCAGCACCGCTGGCATGGCTGCATACATCGGCCAGCAGGCGTTGAATATCTCCACCAGACGGTCAATATGTTCCAGAATATGGATATTCTCAGGGAACGCAAAGGGGTTCATGCGCAGCAGCGGCGTTTCTCTGGGGTTTGTACCAAACACCTGCACATCTGTACAATTGCCGAACACGTTCTTGTATTCGCCCTTGGCCGGTTCCACCACAAGAAACGTCGTTTGTCCGTTCTTTGTGATCTCATCCAGCAGATGGTAGACCGCATTGGATTTGCCTGTGCCGGTCGAGCCAGTGATGAACGTATGGGAAGCCATCGCCTGCCGATTCAGGATCAGTCCTGCCGCTTCCTCTTTACCCATGTGGTAAATCTTGCCCAGATTCATCTTGTCCTCATCCGGCATCGCCTCATCCGGCACATTGCGGCCAAACTCCGCGTGCTCAATAATCGGCAAGCCGTGCACTGAGCGGGTGGGCAAGCCAAGGTGCATCGGCAGTTCCCGCCCGCTGACCAGCGTACCTGCCGTGTAAAACAGACTGTCAGCTTCATTCTCCCAGAGCTGGCGTGCAAAGACAGGGTGTGTAAACCGTTTGAGATATTCTCGCATAGCAGTTACACTTGCACGGTCCTGCCAAAGATTGACCGCACCGCTTTCCACAGAAGAGCCTTCTCCAATCATCAGCGAACGATATGTATTAGCTGCAAGAAGAGCCTTGCTGGGGCGAGAGGACAAAAAATAAGCCGCACAACTGTAACAGCCGTAATCTTCACTTTCTTTGGTACGCTTGATTTGCTCGTCAATTCGTGTCAGCAGTTCTTCCACCGCCTTGTTGCAGACTTCTATCTGCTGCGTCCGCGCAGTGCCGTGCGTATCCGTCGTCCCGTTGGAATGCTGTTCATTGGTGCTGTGCGCATTGCTGCGTTCCACCGTAGAGCTGTCTGTGTGCGCCGTGTTGTATCCCCGGCTCATCCCAAAGCCCAGCGACTTTCCGATGCTCCGTGCCGTACTCCATGCAGTCCCATTTGTTTCATGTCCAGCCACCATAGGCACCACAGCGCCAAACAGCGGTCCAGCCTTTACCGCCGCACCAACTGTACTCGCCGCCGACACGATGGCTGCTCCGGCAGGCGGGAAGACTGCCGATGCCGCCACTGCTCCAAGCGCAAGGATACTCGCACCAGCCGCAACGCCGACCATCGTTCTTTTGCTCGGCAACCGAAGCCGTGTGACCGCGTGCGACTGTCCTATCGTATTCGTCGTTCCTTGGTTCATTCCAGCGTTAAAGTTAAATCCCGTGTTTCGGCCTTGTTCATCGCTGAAACCACTGCTCGTTCCGTCCGTTACCGTATCCGATGTGCCAGAGCAGAACGTCTCCATGACCGCATGGCTTTCGTTTTCTGTATAAGACCACGTTGTTTTGCGGAACGGAGACAACGCGCTATACAGTTCCTCATATCCATTTCGGATGCCAGCCTGTGTTTCTTCTGTAACTGGCTCTGCCAGAAATAACGCTGTATAAGCATCGCCATCCATTGCATCGATAAAACGCTCAATGCCCTGAATAAATGCTTTGTCCTCCGTCTTGGATTTATCTCGCAATGCCGCAACGCAGGAGACAGAAGCGATTGCCGATTGTGCCGAACCGAAAGAACCGTTATCGTCTTCCAGCAGCGCGTCAATTTCTTCCTGATGGAGTTCCTGCACTTCAGAGCCGGGAAAGTTACTCTTCATCCCTTTTTCAATCGCATCACCGGAAATTGCAAGGTCGCGGTTATCGATGCTCTGCCTGCCCGGATTCTGCCGCACACCCAAATAGACATCTGCCGGAGCACCATCTGCCGGAACATCGATCATCACAGCCAGACTGCAACCAAGGGCCATACTGGAATGATAAACAGTGGAGAGTTTTTGGAGCATATCCTCGCCTTTTTTTAGGGTCAGTTCCTTCATCTGGAACAGCTTGATGCAGGTCTTGACATCCAGCATTCTCTTCATTTCTTCCGATGGTTCCACCAGCGGATAATTTTGCAATTCCGGCAGATATTTTTTGTACACCAGATGGTCTGCCAACGTCAGCTGATTTGCAAGTTCTTCCATCGACTGTCTCTGGGAGAGGTCCTGATTCGTCATTTGTAAATCGCTCATGTTGATTTCCTCTTATACTAAAAAGAAAACTTTATTCAATTTCCATATTCTCAAGCATCTTCTCCTCCTCACAACCTATACTTTCATATACCGAAGAAACAAGCTCTGCTACAAGTTGTACGGTGCCTGTCATCATTTTCGTGTTTGCCGCAGATTTTCGAATTTCCCGCTGCGCTTTTCGGCTGCACCAGATATTGGCACATGCTTCTTCTGCCTTTTTATCTACTGCTTGCCTAGATTCTTTTGCATTTTGAGCAACTTCATTCCAGAATGCAGCTTTTTCCAGTGAAGTTTTATTCTTATACTTTTTATCCCTGCCTGTTTCAGCTGCTTTCTGTAAGGAAATATAATCTGGCTTAAACGGCGTCTCTACTGTTTCTGAACTCGGAACATTCACCGGTATTATCAATTCCTTTTTCTTTGCCCTTGCTTCCTCCTCTGCTCGTCTCCGGCGTTCCGCCTCCTCTTTTGCTATTCTCTGACGTTCCGCCTCTTCTGCCTGCTTCCGGCGTTCGGCTTCTATCTGTGCCTGCCTGCGTAGCTCTAGTTCCTGAGCCGCATCTTTCTGGCCCTGTGCGGCGGCTTTCTGATACCAGCTCACTGCTGTATCCGTTTTGCTTTCTGGGACAGCCGTTCCATTTTCCAGACATTTTCCATAGCGATACTCTGCATCTGTATAGCCTTGCTTTGCCGCTTTTCGGAACCACTGCACAGCATTTTCGTTATCACCCAGAACTCTCTCGCAGTAATCTCCCAGCACAAATTCCGCCTCAGCCATGTGATACCATTTCGCCGCGATTTCGTATGCCCGCAATGTGCCCTCATCATCGCCATGCTGCCCGCAGTGCTGTGCAATTTCAAGATACTCCCATGCGGCTTCTTCTATCTCCAACTCGTCAGCCATCCTGCCCAGTTTGTTTTCTTGGATGCACTTCTGAAAAATTGCTTTTTCCTCTTCCGGGCCATTGAAAATAAAGCAGAGCTCCCCCTCTTTCCTGCTTTGGCTTTCAAGTTCCTCTTTCAGGCCTTTCCAGCTGGCACGACCTGAAGCGGGCATAAACCACTCTGGGATAGTTTTATTTTCTATTGCTACAAGGCCTTCCATCTCGTAGTGGTCGATACGGATAGATTGCAAAGCATTATCCTGATAGAAAACTTCAACCCGAACCTTGTTCATACAGCAGAACTCCTTTTATTTTTTCATTTCCGATATAATTTTGATGTAATCTCCCTGACTTCGTATCCACATCTGGATGCCCGTGCCAAACACCTCGGCTTCCACGATCCAGCCTTTTTCCGTCACCTGCAAGACCTTTGCAGTGGGCAGTCGGTCGAGAACGGATTCCAGACTTGGCCCGGTATACTCGAACCGGATGGTCTGCAACTCGCCGCCGTACATGAACTGGATGCGCTTGCGCATCTCGCCTTCCTGAAAACGGTCGGTATACCGCTGTGCAAAGTGCCGATCGAGGGTCTTATAATTCTGGATACGGTCGATGCGGTAAATCGTCGGGGAGTTGTCCTGCGGATTCTTGAAGTGCTTATCCTTGTCGATGCCTTCGATGAACGCTGCCAGATAGAAATAATACTCACTGAACAGGATGCCCACCGGCTCAATGGTGCGCACACGGGTCTCGCCGTCATGGGTGCGGCAGTAGGTAATTTCCATAACATTGTGATTTTCTACTGCCGTACCGATGTCCCACAAACTCTCAATAAACTTCCGGCCATGCTGCGGCTCAACGTAATGGAAGCGCTCGTTGCTGATGAGGTCTTTGACCTGATTCAAGCGATCCAGCGGGGTGCAAGCCCAAATCAGCTTGTCCAGAATGGGGAACATTTCCTCCTTGACCATGGAGCGGCTCTCCAGCAGGATCTTGCACACTGCCAGAATCTCGCTGCTGGTGAGGAAGCGCGAAAGCGTGTCATCCAGCAGATAGCCGCCCTTTGCGGAGTTGTATAAGATCTCCCGGCGCGGCTCGCTGTCTGCAAAATAGCTACGCAGGGTATCAAGATCGCGCTGGATGGTTTTTTCGCTGACACCGAAGCGGTCAGCCGTCTGCTGTTTATTCAGCACACCGCCCTGTACCAGCACCTGCTGGATATAGAGTATACGGTCTAATCTACTATTACGCACGGTTCATTCTCCTTCTCTGCTTATTGTAACACAGTGCAACAACTGTCGCAATTCTTTGTGTGAAATTCCGTTGTTTTGTGAAACAGCTACAAAATTTTTGTCTCTTTTGCACAACCCCCAGTATACAAAAAAAGATGGACAGCTTGTCTGTCCATCCTCCAAAAAGCCAAGTGCTTTTCTCACAAATTCCATCTGCGGTTCAGCCGGTAGATCACATCCCATACATCATCCTTAAAAGTGTACATTACCTGACGCGGTGATGCACTTCTGCTTGCCATGCAGACAAGCAGAAACAGTTCGGCGGCAAATGCCGCGCCCAGCAGAAACATCCATATTTTTTTCATTGTGCACTCTCCTTTGATGGCGTTTATGCCCTTTTGTCTGTCTATTATAACGATCCTGTTGGACAGTTTGCTTGTCCTTTCTGTAAAAGATATTTTCTGCTTTTCCTGTACGTTGCAACACAAAAACCGCCCCGGCTTCCTGTTACGGAAACCGGGGCGGTTCGTTTGTTTTATTTGTGCTTTTTCAAGCGCTCACGCAATTACTTGCGGGGGTTCTTGATAGCAGCCTGAGCGGGTGCCAAAATTACAGAGCGTTCGGAACAACAGTATGAAATTCAGGAACTACTGTTTTCGCCTTTTGCAATTGCTTCAACCTGATACTGTAATAGGTCCTCCGGCAACATTGAACACTTCTTCTCATCAAGTGTTTTGCGTAGCTTTTGTTCCAATTCCTTAAACAAAAGGTCTTGAAAACACCATGGGCTTGCGCTATTCGAGTACTTTTTAGCTTTTCTCTCAGCCAATGCTTTTTCTTCCCGTAGTTCAGCAATTTTATCTTCCAACTTTGGTGCCCGGCCTATGCACTCTAGCAAACCCTCCAATCGTTTGATTTTCTCTCCTTTTGTATAATATTCTTCAATCATGCTCGCCGCATCCCGTTTCAATGTAGTCTTTGAACGTCCTTCAAATTTAGGATCTGCTGCACACCAAGCATATAACTGATTTAAAAAAATCGCTTGATTTGCAGAGCTTGTATACCATTCAAATGTAGCATTTTCCCAGCTTTGAATCAAATACATCCTTTGAGGATTTTTTTCTAGAGACTCAATGCATTTACAGAGCATTTCATAAGTCTCACCCCCTAATTCTTCTAAGCTTTTTAGAAGTACTGCATAGTCTTCCGTCGTTGTTGGTTTTTCTTTTCTTAGGCGGTTCTGCACCCATTGATCGTATTTTTGTTTCTCAATGTCGTTTGTCTCTTCGGATTGATTGTGCGCCCAAGCCGTTCTCAATACTTTAATCGTATCAACACATGCCCTTAAATCTTCAGATGCTTCACACGGATACTCATTATTCTTCAACCAACCTTTTTTCGTTAGCTTACGAATAATACAGCTGCTGTCTATTACCGCCTTATACAAATTCAAACAGCCTGCCACAAATTTTGCATCTTCACTAAATACATTCACACATGGCTCATAATGACATATCAGAAAAAGATGCTCTGCTATTTTTGTTCGGACAAGTTTATTCAACTCTTCTGCAGGAGTATTTGAAAACAGAATATTTTCCATTTTTTACCTCCGCTCCTGCCCATTATCTTTATATGCCGAGAATCCATTATAGCCAATTCCCAAAATCAGCCCACGCAGATATTCGTTTTCCCGGGGTGGATTGTTCATACTGGTTACACCAACCATACGGTAACGAACCTTGTGCATCCCACTCAAGTAAGGGTCATCTGTTTCCAAATGGATCCAAGCTGTCCTCCCTTCCAGCTTTTCAATCATACCATTATAATGAATTGGACCATCCTGGTCACAATAAATAAATGGAACTCTCATTCTAGGAGATCTAGTAAAGAGATCCACTCCAATACCTTGAATAATCTCCTCACATTTTTTGAAATCGCGAGTACATTGCAATACCGCCAGCGCTCGAATCAATGAAAAAATCGGCCGTGCGCGATTTCCAACAGTGTTGCTCTGCGCAGCTTCACAGCACAACTCGCTGATACGCCTTATCTCTTTCCATTGAGTTGGTAAGAGTTGAATTTTCTGTCCTTCTTTTTCCATCAGGCGGTAACCTGTGGCGTTCATCCATACCGCTCTTAGGAGAAGACTCAGTGCAAAGTAATTTCCCTGAATGCATGTTTTATTAGGTTCCTCTTGCATAAATTCTGCAACTTTTCGGCAAGTATTACGCTGCTCTTTCGTAAGTTCTAAGTCGCCAAGCTTCCTGTTTTCTCCCGTAACACCTGCCGCATCCAGTTCTTGCTGGCAAACAAATGTAACCGCCGTTGCCTGATTCGTTTCAATCATCTCATGATATAGCTGTGCAAACTCCGGTTTCATTGTATTTTTCTGAACATCTCGAATTGTAACTTTGTACTCCGTAGCGAACTCTTGAATTTTGAGAAGGTGTTCTTGGATCTCATCGTGGTCATCCGCACCCCTGTTTTGAATCTCAAGAACTGCACAATCATCTGCAATTAGCTTTGTTTCACTTAAGTATTTCAGTTTTTGCTGTTCATTCAGATCTCCGTGTTCATATACTTCCTCAAATGCATCAAAGAGTGCATTATAAACATGGCCATTCTCTGGACTATAAAGGATTGCCTTATAGAGTTGCTCATAGATATCTCTATAATTCAATCCCGGCAACATGCCCATGGTTTTACCAAACTTATCGCGATATCTTCGATAATTTTTCTGCAGCCAAATATTGCAGCGAGTTATTTCAACAATCAAACCGTTTTTCTGATCCGAAAGGTATTTTTTCTCTCTGATACCTGTCGGCACTTCATCAATTCCTCGTTCAAGATATTCCAGTTGACGATTTGCAAAAGTAATGGTCTCTTCCAACTCTTTAATTCGCTTTTCATAACTTTCTTCTGTGTAAGTCTCCGGCTTAGACTTATAAAGTTCTTCCCACTTTTTTCCATAATATTCACGAGAGTATGTTACTAACAGTGTAGCAAATCCTGCATCCCTGTCCGGAACAACATTGCATACCGTTCTCAATGTTTGAACAATTTTTTCACTTTGCCGTAAAATGTCACTATGTTCCTGCCTTTTTTCACCGTTTTCACGAAATGCTGTATACTGTGAGTTCGGCCCCATCAGTCGGATAAGTTGCTGTAGGTTTCGTGCAAAAGAAGACGGAAGTTCTTCCCAATGTTCTTGATATACTCTCAGAATTTCGCACAGTAGTTCAACCTGTTGATTTGCATTAATTCCATTCCGACTCAAAAAAATCTCTGCCTCTAATGGGTTACGGAAGCTAAATGCGTAATCACTTCCATCTTTCATTTCACTGTAATGAATCCATGGAATTCTTGTTGTAAGAACATTATACAATTCCACATTGATAGGTTTATCTTTTTCATAACTATTTTCTTTTAGCATCCATACCGCAATCGCATATGGAACTTCCAGTTTAAACCGTCCAAACAGCGCAATGCACGCATTAAATTTTTCCAAGTTATATTCGCTTGAACTTTCCTCGGCCTGTTTTTCAATCCGTTGCCGGATACTTTCCATTTCCTCCCTCGAAAGCCCCGCTTCTATAAACGCCTGCGCGATTGAACCCAAATTATTCGTGTTTTCTTGTGAGAACGTCTTGTCCAGTTGTTTCACCACATAATGATTGACCATTAATTCTTCTCGACCAAGTGCTCTTTCCAGATTTGGTCGTAGCAAATTTATGATTCGATAAAAGCATTGGAAAATGTCCATCTGATCCTGAAGATTTTTCTTTTCCAACTGTAATTTCTGATTTTCAATCCCTGAGTATGTCTTAATTTTTTCCCAGAAATCATTTTTTTCCTTGGTATTCATTTCACGGTCAGTGTTAATATAGCAACAGCCATTCTCCAAAAACATTTGTGATGTCACATCTGTACTTTGCACAAAATGTTTTTTTCCATCCTCTATATAAGAGAAACATCTTCTCTTACTTGTTTTCTCAACAGGTGTTTCATATGCACTGCATACCAAAACAAACCTCCGCCCTCGATTCAGTAGCATCTGTGAAAGATGCTGTGCGTTGGAGGTAACATTTCGATACGATGAGCAATCCCAAATCAAAAGAATTCGGGCATCTCCATCACAAGCATCAATTTTTTCCATCAAAGTTTTCAGCGCATCACCTTCTTCGCTTTTATCAGAGAACAGTAGCGTGTCATTGTCAATAAAGATAACAGGATTATTATGCTCACTATAAATTTCATACGCCAATGCTGCAAGAGCAACACTTTTACTGCTACCAGGCGCTCCACACAAAATAATAGGCATTTCCTTATCAGCACCAGCAATTGCTTCTCCTAACAGTTCCCGTTTTACGGCACACTTTAATACTATTTCAAATTCTCGTGAAACATGAAAGTCCGAATTTTTCAAATAACCATACCACTGTGGTCCATCCGCAGAACTTCTTATCAAGAAATTATAGAACCATTTTGCTTGCATTACCTTTCCATAAGGTCGCACTGCAAAAACTTTCTGCTCGGTCAAAACAAATGCTAGTTTTCGATATGGTAAGAATTCTCGGCTAGAAATTGTAACTGCCTTTCCATTTTTATAGAAAATTTCATATTGCGCATCAGAGTCGTTAGATTTCACCTCGTCAGATTGATTCCATTCATATCTCGCCTTAAGTACTTCATCCAGCGACTCCGTATGAAATTCTATTCCTTTCAAATCTGCCAATTTTTTCAGTTTTGTTTCTTCACTTTTTTCACTCCAAAACTGAATATTGTCTGCGATTGCGCAATCATTATAGACTGCTGTAGCAAAGGCGCGATACGGCATATCATTGTCTGTTTCTGGGGCATATCCAACAACTACCATCGCGTTATGATTGTCAATCATTTTGCACAGTCTCTTCATCATTCCCTGCGCACGCCGAACACGGTATTCTTCTTCACTCTCTCCAGTAATTTCAAGCGTTTGGCATTCTTCCTCATTTAACGACTCATCTTTTTTCCAAACGTACACAACCGGAAATTCATCATTTTTCCATAGATTTGCCGCCGTAATGTCGCCTTCATCGCTGTAGATCTTAATATGGATACCTTGAAGTTCTTCCAACGGAAGTGTGTTTCGACTTGTTGCAATAATTTTCCAAGGGTACAAACCTATGATTTGTCTTACTACATCCTCTTTCATATTCCGTCCAATGAACAGGATTGCGTTTTTCATTCTTAACTTGCCTTCAAAATCCGCAGCAAGTCCCACAAATCGTTCTTCACCAAGAGCCATTAAAGGTTCTCCTTTCGTATAATGATTAATCCATCTTTAATTTTCCCATCTGTCTCAAAATCGCATTTTTCGTACCATCATTCAAATAAGCCTCGTTCAGTGTTTTCTTAGTATAATTCAAATACGTTCTAGAAGTTTTTTCTGTCAGAAGTTCTGTAAAGTAGCGCTCCCAGCTAAAATATTCCTTGCTGTCGATGTAGTCAGACGGTGTTTGCAAAATCTGTACGACCTCCGCATCTTTCAGAATCCCAGAAGATAATATCAGCCACTCAAAAGATTCTGGCAAATAGAGTGTCAGATTTTCTCTTGTCTGCACCAACTGCAACACTCTATCCATTTCCGGGCCAAAGGCAGCGCCATCTGCAATTACCAAGATTTTTTCATCCCTATGAGCCTTCAAATAGGAAAACACATTTGACTTTCCGTTTGCAGTGTCACACTGCATTTGATGCTCTGCGCAGACCGCATCAAAGAATTGATAACCCGAATTGCTGTCCTCAGTCAAGATCTTCTCCAGCTTAATATTCTCAGTCGTACTATCCGGGTAAATTCGATAGAACGAATGATAGCTCTGTTTCAGCGAGCCATACTTTCCAGAGGTTCGGATTCCATACACTTCTTCCACACTGTATGGCAGAGCTGGCAAGCCCTCCCGCGTTACGATAACATAATAGTTATCCGTCTGCTGAATCGCACGTGCAAAATCTTTGGTCTTGACAAACTCGTTTCCTTCGTCGATAAAAACAATGCTGTCCTGAATATTGTCAAGTTGTCCCTTCCAAAGATTTCCTTCTACCACGTAGCAACTTTTATCACAATTTAGAGTGACCGGTCCACTTTCTCCATCGTTCATATGTGTACGAATCATATCCACGAGGGTCGTTTTACCCGTTGCGCTATCCCCGCGAATGATAGTTAAGTTGCGCCGCAGTTCAAATTCATATTTCAGGTACTTTGTGCCAACGACCACTTTATGAATGCCTTTCATTTCTGTCAGCCCCTTTACACAAACTCACCTGCGACCAAAATCAGCTCTTCCATACTGTGAACGATTTGATTCGTATTCAGCACTTTTATTGTAAACGGCTTTTTGCCAAAATCCATCAGGTGACGCAAATTCACCGTGCGATCCTCCTGCTCTGCAATTTTGAGCAGCCACTTTGCACAGTTGTTGCCACAAGTCGATACATTGAACACTTTCTCCGGCTCAAACTTTACCAAAATCAGTGTCTTTACGCCACCAGACAAACCAATCGGTGGAATTTTACCCAAGACCGGGCTGTCAATGATACCACTGTCAATCACAGTGGATCTATCTACATCCTGAATCATTTCCTTGACCATCGGGTCAACGATCCAGTCTTCCTCGTAATCGTATTTGAAATAAGAAGCCGTATTGTACACCGCTTCCTTCATATCACCGTAAAAAATGTTCAGCATCTTATCACCTCATCGATGTGCGTACTTCTGCTATCATTGTACCCTCTTTCAGCTTACAAAACAAGATGCAAAAAGCTCTTGGCCTCCATTACAGAAGCCAAGAGCTTTTTGCATCTTTGTCCTATCAGATTTTATTTCCGGGGAGACTTAATTGCAGCCTGAGCGGATGTCAAAATTGCAGAGCGTTGGAAAGAATAATAGTACGTTTTTATGGGGCAACAAGCGTTTTTATCTTCGCATGAATTCTACTCCAGAAATGTTTCTTGTTCGATTGTGACCCCATATTGCAAAATCTTATCAATTGCATCAACAAACAGCGTATGTCTTCCCGCATTCCGCTCTTCCTTCAGCTTCTTCAGATACTGCTCCGGCCGCTTCAGGCCATTTTTGTGGTACTGTTCCACAAAGCGCCCTTCCATACGCATGGGTTCAAGCTGTGGGAACACCGTTTGCAGGTTTTCAAACATACAAAAACCGCCCAGATCAATATCCGCCCAGAATCGAATTTGCATAGTTTCCCCTGCCGCAGCAGCCAGTTTTTCAAAAAGTTTTTTCTTCCGCGGGCTCAGAAAGCCGCCGTGATAAACAACAAGTTCTTCCGGCTGTTTTTCCGCCAGCAAATATTCATCATAGTTCGTTTTATTTTCGATAAAGGTAATGCAGCAGATGTTTTTTAGTTCAATGTCCACAATCTCTGACACAAGTGTACTGGGCAAAGCCAATCCATAAGGTTCTGCTGCGCTGAGCCGTAGTTCTCCCTTCTTCAAGCAGATTGCGCAATCGCCCGAGAGTTCGTAAAGCTCCGGGCGGGCATAGATTCCCAGAAATGCAAGCTGATCCCGCTCGCCAAGTTCCGCTTCTGTACAGGCCGCCGCCAGTTGGGTATTGTACTTTCGTGCAATGGTAAGAAACAGCTCCCGTACATTTCGCTCAAAATACTTGGTATCGTGAAAACACTGGCTGCTGAATGCACGCATCGTCACACTGCCGGACAGCTCCGCATACCGTTGAAACGTGAGCAAAAGCTCCTGCAGCAGACCGTCGTTTTCCCTGCAATACGTCGGCACTTTCATGCTGTTCCGCACCTGAGCACATACAGCATCCCTCCATGCCGCGATCCATGGAACGGGATTGTCTGCCAGCTTCTGCATGATGATGTTTGCAACCTCTTCTGCCTTTTTTCGCGGATGCACTCTGTCGGCGCATTCATAGCACTGTGCGACCCGTTCCAGATCCAGCACAATGCAGGAGAGAACGCTCTGCTTTCTCGCCCATTCCAGACGCACCAAAGCCTGCTGCTCCAGCTCCCGCGCTGCAATATTGTAAGCATCCCGAACCACCGCATCTTCGTATTGATACTCCGGCAACTCCCTTTTATCAATGCGCAGCATTACCCGACGTCTGGATGTGTTGGGTTCAGAAAGATGCTTACTGTTTTCAAACTTATCCAGCAGACGATTCAGGATCACCTGTGCTTCCTTCATTCTGCATCTCCTTTCCAAATGGAATGATATGCATCCGGTATCCGGATTTGTCCACTAATAATGTACGGTCTGCAATGGGCATAATGTCCGAGACCTTATCCGGCGGCGTACAGATGATCGCCTGCAGCCCCATCTTTCGGAGAAGGAGTACACTCTCCGTGATCCGGTCACTATCCATTTTATTGAAAGCTTCATCGAACACCACCAGACGCACCGTATTACCAAAACGGGTAGCATCGTTGACGCGGTACAGCTGGGCAAACGAGGCCAGCACCGCAATATAGAATGGCGTTTGTGTTTCGCCACCGGACTTCATATTCAGTGTTTGAGAAAGCAGCTGCTTGGAACCGTTCTGATCGGTCGTTTCCAAATCAAACTTCAGATACGTCCGGAAGTCTGTATAGCGGACGATATTCTCCTGCAGTTCGCTCTGTTTGCGGGCATTGAGCTGCGTATCGTCTGCCATTGTGATCTGGCTGAACAGTTTTTCGATCAATGGGCCGTATTTTTGCTGAAAGGGCAGTGCGAATAGACCGGATTCGCCTTCCATCAGTTCATCTGCCGTGATCATGTTATAGTAATCCAGATAATCCGGGTTTGGCCCTACGCGGAATTGGTACTTGTCTGTGCCAAATTGTGCCTGGCGCAGGGCCTTGTTCAGATTGTGCACCTGTTCTTGCACCTGGTCGATGCTGGATTTCAGTTTGGCAAGGAAATCGTTCTGGAATTGCTCCATTGCGCTTTCCCGTGCCGCCCGGATCTTTTCTTTGTATCGGGGCAGCTCGCTTTCCTGCAGAGTACGCCGTTCTTCCTCGTATTCGGTGTTATCCATCACCTCGATCTGGAATGCACAGGGTTTGAACCGTTCTGCATATTCTCTGCGTGCTGCAAACAGTTTCTTCTGAGCCCCGTCCATCGCCTTTGTGCTCTGCGCCAAACTGTCGCCAAAGTTCTTGCGGATGACATCTGCCTTTTTCAAGCGGACAAGCTCCTGCCGATAGCGGGGAACGCCGATGGTTTCTCGGTATTCCTTCGTGAACTCCTCGTTCAAAACATCTTCGATGGCCTCATACCGTTGGTATTTTTCCGGCAAGATCTCATATTCCAGCTGATGGATGCGGTCTTCCAACTTCCCTTTTTGCACATTTTTCGCATCTTTTTCCTTATTGAATGCAAGGATCTCTTCTTTCAGCTGTTCAATGATGCGCCGCTGCTCATCCAACCAGAACAGATTCAGCTGGGAAAGCTGATTTTTGACTTCTGCGATTTCCTTGATGATCGTCTGGACGCGCTGGTAGTCCTCCTGCTTTTGTGCCACATCGATTCGGACGAATCTTTGGGTAAAAAGCGGCTCCTTCAGGCCGGTCAGCTGCTTCTGGAGCGGCTGCCAATGCCGCAGCTCTTCCTGCAGACAGGCCAGTTCCTTTTCCAGATGGTCGATGCGGAGCTGCACCGCACGCCGCCCGATGAAGGCGTCTTCCATCCAGCCCTTCCGAAGTGCGCGGGCCACATAGCCCTGATACAGCATTCCCTCTGCCGTAATTGCCGTCTTATAGCAGCGCAACTGTTCTGCCGTGTCGCAGCATATCACCCGACCCAGAAGATAGTCCACATAGCTGCGTGCCAGCTTGTTTTCTGTCTCCACCTTTTCTGCCAGACTGCCGGGCAGCGGTCGAAGTGTTTCTTTTTCCCGCAGTTTTCCGATATCTACCAGACCAACCGCACGGCACTCTGCTTCCTGCTTCAGCCGGTCGTAAATGTTAAGTGCATCCTGATAACGTCCCGGTTCCACCAGCAGATAATATTTCTGGTTATTTAGGTAGCCTTCTACCGCTCCACGCCAGCGCTCATCTGCCATTTCCAGCACATCAGCCAGAATATAAACGGGAACCGCATGCCCCGTTTTATCCGCCAGATCCTTTTCCAGCCGGTCTTTGAACAGCAGAAGCCCATGGGGATAATCTTTGATGTTCCTGCGCAGATTTGCAAGCACCGCACTTTTCTGGTCGGCTTGCTTCTTCAGCTCTACAATACGATCCTCTGTTTTATGAGCCGCACTGCGGACAGCATCCGACAATTCGGCCGCTGCCTGCTGCCCCGTTTCAAACAACTCCACAGGCCGGGCAAACAATCCCTTCTCGTCCCCAGTAAATACAGCATATGCTTTCTGCACAGTGTTCGCCGCTTCCTGCACCGGTATGAGAAGTTCTTCCGGTTCCAGTTCTTGTATCTCCCCACAGAATCTCTGCAAATGCCGTGCTTCCCGCTTAATCTCCACTTCAAGATTTTGCAGACCCTGTTCCAGCTTTTTCTGCTCATCTCTCAGAGCCTTTTCCGTGTTGAGCAGACGCTCTTCCTCCTGGAAAACGTTGCTCTGCCTACAGGCCAGCTCCAGCTCACTGCGGCGCGTTTCTTTCTGTTCGATCTGCCGCTCAAGCTCCTCCAGTTGCTCATTCACATTTGCAAGGTTCTCCTTGCATTCAGTTCGTTCCAATTCCCTCTGGTCGATCTCTGTCTGCGCAGCTTCTTTTTCGGCCCACCGTACCAGAAACTTCTGGATCTGGCAGCGGTCTATGGCTTGGTTCATCTCCTGATACAGCCTGCTGATTTGCTGCAGCGCATCCAGCTTTTCCTGCTGACGCTGCGCCAGCAATTCGTGCCGTTTATAATCCCGGATGTTTTGCTGCATCAGCTCAATATTGGGTTTATCCGGAATATCGCAGATGTTCTCCGTAATAAATTTTTGGATATCCACAATTGGCCGGAACGAAACAGCCTTCTTCATCATCCGTAAGACCTGCTCGTTGTGGACGTTCCACTTTGCAAGCATGTTGCGGCGATACTCTTTTTGAGTATCGTAAAATTCTGCCCGTGCATAGTTCTGCTTCAAAAAACGGCGAAGTGCAGAAGTCTCCATTGCCTCACCCTGCTCAATAAAGCAATTTTCCGGCAGTGTCCCCGTGTAAATAAAGAATGTATCACGGTAACTTCCATCGCTGCGGCAGTCAAAGGTAACACCCGTCACAAAGCTGCTGCCCTCCATCTCATCCTGAAATTCGCAGACAATATAGGTGGAAAAGTCCTTACCACGACGGGAATACGGGCTGTTATCATCCATGTCGGCGCGCAGATAGCCTTCCAGTGTGCGCTGCGATTTTTCGTTGGCCGCCTGATTAAAGTTGCGGGCGTTGGTCTCGCCCAGCAGTACGATCTGCAGTGCATCGATGACCGTTGACTTTCCGGCGCCGTTCTTGCCGGTCAGGAAATTGATGTCGCCCACTTCAATCAGTTCCTTACTGAAATAGAGCCAGTTGATCAGCAGGATCTTCTTCAGCTTCTTCATCTGTTTCCTCCTTTTTCAAAACAAACACCACCAAGTTCAGCTTTTCGCTGGAGACCGCAGAGAGAATGGTGGGCAATATTGCGATCCTGCAGCTGCCCTGGTTGAATTTTCCTTCCAGTCTTTGAATCACAGAATGGTTTTCCAGTACCGTAAACGCGCGTTTGACCTCTTCCATATTCGGCTTAGCCGGAAAAACGGGATAGTCGGTCACCACTTTTTCCAGCACATCCCGCACAGTACACACGGCATCCTGCTCCAAACCCAAACGCTCCATATTTTCTTCGTAGATCAGCCGTAATGCCAGCAAAATCGCCGTTTCTTTTTTATTGAGGTTGCAACGGTTAGCCTCGTCTGTGTTCAACACATAAAAGTATCCGTTCAGTTCATCCCTGCGCAAATCCCAGTCCAGCAGGCTCAGGTACTCCTGTACAGCCTCATAGTGCCGTGATAGAAAAAGATGGTAGATGGTTCGCACAATGTATGTGCGGCTGAGCAGCTGATTGCAGACAGATTTGAACTGTTCCAGTTCTTTTGCCGTTGCATTGGTAACAAAATCAAAATTCACGGCTTCTTCTCCTTCCTCCGGATCTGCATTTGCGGGATCGAATAGCCATTTTTGCAAAAAATGCCATCGAGTTCCTGGACCACATAACCGGCAGATGCATCCTTGCTTCCAAGGATTGCCAGTAAACTCATGATATAATCCTTGTCCTCTTCAAGCGAGAGCTCCTCCGAGCAACGAATGTCAGCGTCTCCCAGCCATCCCTGCACGTAAGCATTTACTGCTGCCCGGCCATATTTCGATTGCAGTAACTGTGCCGCTCTGACCTGTTCTTCCGTATTCGGTGCCTGATCATCTTGTATCAGCACCGACGCGGTTTTTGTCCGTTTTTCGGGGCGCTTACGGTACCACAGACTTTTTTCTGACAAAAAAGACTGCTCATACAATTGAAATGCCGGTTGTATCTGGTCCACCAGCTCAGACGCCCTGCGGTTTCTGGACAGTGCCGTCAGCAAAACATTCAAATTGCCGCGCACGCTTTGATCTCGGTTCGTCAGGTTCTCGATTTTCTGTGTTGCTGCCCTGGTATAGCGCCGGACCTGCGTATCAATTTCCTCAAGATAGTCCTTCTCTAAATTGTCATAGCGTTCTTCGATCCAGAAAATTTTCCTCAGCAGATCGGCACGGCAGTCTTCCAATGTCTTGCCCCGCTTATCACGCAATGCTTCATTTGCCATCGCCATCAGCAAGGTATCATCCTCTTCCCAGCGCCTAAGCACAGACTGAATGGGCACACGATACTTCGGCACTGAATCTTTGATTTTCAGCGGACGGATATATGCCTCCACAACCTTTTGTCCGAAGTCGTTAAAGTGTGCAGCCAGCACTTGGTTGACATCCTGCATATCGATCTGCGTCTGAAAATAATGCTTCACATTATGATAGACCATTTGCAACAAGCTAATCAGCGCCGTTGTGTTATCGTAGGCACTATAGAGAGCCGTCATTTTATCGTAAGCATTGTTGCTGTCGTCGGCGGTCTTTAAGACTGAGAAAGTTCCGAACACATAGGAATATCCACGAGCCGGGCTATCATCGCAGAGTTGGTGGAATAATTCCAGCAAACGGCTGCTGTAATTAGGAATCGTGATATACTCTTCAAAGTCGTCCCCGCGTTCTTTCTCAAACCACCCCTTACTACACAGCTTGCGGATCAAAAAACGAGCGCGGCCAGAGATATCCCTCAGTTCCTCTTCGTCAATGTCTTCATCTTCAAACGTAGCATCCGCCAGTTCCTGCTCCAGCCTGCCGCGCAGCATGGAATACAAGACATCTTCCCGTATTTTCAGGTTTTCTTGGTATGCTGCGTACAGTACGTCCAGTGCATCCGCATATAAAATACGGTTGGGCGAAGCCAGCGGCGAGAAAAGTTCGCTTGGAACCGCTTCAAAAAACTTCATAGGCCTACCACCTTATTCGACTGATATACGCTTTCTTTTCTATTATTGTAACCTCTTTCCTCTTACAAAACAAGATGCAAAAAGCTCTTGGCCTCCATTACAGAAGCCAAGAGCTTTTTTCTTCTTTGTCCTA
>OHCX01000213.1_pt1 | contig 26579 bp, 35 predicted proteins | sample 1566841 | NCBI WGS metagenome assembly OHCX01 (sample SAMEA3879513, study PRJEB24766) | human gut metagenome | biome: human-associated habitat; feature: feces | place: USA | collected 1985/1987 | reverse complement strand
AAGCATTCTAGACTGCTTAAATAATAGAAGGTTCAAAAAAGCCACCTTTTTAAACTGCGATTTCCTTGCCGTTTGCGAACTTAAATGTGATGGTTTTGTCCCTGTTCACAGTAGCTGTCTCAACCATCAATATCCAAGCTTCGTCAGACCATTCTTCAAGGAAATCATCTGCCTGTTTCATTGTCTCGAGATAAGCTCGCATCTTTGTTGCTTTGCCTGTCTTGTAGGCTTTTTCTTTTACAGCCTTTTCGAGAGCGGCTTTTTGTGTTTCGTATTCTTTTGTCAACTCTTCATATCTTGCAGCGAATTTAATCTGGTCTTGCTGTGTTCTAGCGTTCTCTCTCACCATCAATGACACGTCGCTACTTATTCTTTCAATTTCAGTTTGGAGATTAGCAATCTCGGCATCAAGGTCAGTGGTATCTGCAAGTAATTCTATGACCGCTAAGGTGTCTTCGATAACCTGTTGTTTATCGCACATCACAAGGTTATAGGCTTTGATGAATCTTGCCTTTATGTCTTCTTCCGTGAGGCTTGGAGTTTGGCATTGCGTTTGGCCTTTGTTGTATTTTGCGTTGCATCGGTAAATCTCTCTTGCGTATTTGCTTGTTGAATGCCACTTCTTTTTGCCATATGGCTTGCCGCAATCACCACATATAAGTTTTGAAGCAAATATCGAGTTGCCCGAATAAGCTGCTCCAAGCATTGACCTGCGCATCATTTCCGTTTGCACCATTTCCCATACCTCGCGCTCGATAATCGCAGGATGGTTATTCTCGACATAATATTGTGGCAGCTCACCATTGTTTGGCACCACCCTATGCTCAAGATAATCGGCAGTATATTTCTTCTGAAGCAGCGCGTCGCCTTTATATTTCTCGTTCGTAAGAATGGAATAGACCGTGTTCTTCGTCCAATTGCAGGATTTGCCTGATGGCGTTGGAATTCCCTTCGATTTTAAGAATTCCGCAATTCCCGTGCATGTCTTGCCTTCCTTTAGGAACATCATGTAAATGAGTCTTACAGTTTCTGCCTGTGCTTCGTCTATCACTATCTTCCCGTCCACTTTCTTATAGCCTAAGAAATTCTTGTAAGCGAAGCTCACCTTTCCTTCTTTCATTCCCCATCGTTTTCCAATGGTGATGTTTTGTGAAATGCTGCGGCTTTCCTCTTGCGCTATTGAAGCCATAATCGTGAGCAAGAACTCCGTTTTATCGTCAAGCGACCATAGGTTTTCCTTTTCAAAATAAACCTCAATGCCTTTTGCTTTAAGCTGTCTGGTAATCGAAATGGTATCCAATGTGTTACGAGCAAATCTTGAAATCGACTTTGTGATGATTAGGTCGATTTTTCCATTCAACGCCGATTCAATCATTTCCTTAAACTCATCTCGCCTTTTTGTGCTCGTGCCTGAAATTCCTTCGTCCGCATAGACCTTTACGAATTCCCAGTTCGGTTTGCCATTTATGAAGTTCGTGTAGTAAGTGACTTGAGCATCGTAGCTTGTGTACTGCTCGTCGCTGTCGGTTGAAACACGAGCGTAAGCGGCAACCTTCCTTTTGGCCACTTGCCCAACGGGAGTAAGCGTTATTGGGTTTATTTTCGATGGGATGATGGTAACCTTAGCCATTGTGCTTGCCTTCCTTTCTTCGATATTGCGCTATCGCCCTTTGACGAGCCTTTTCTTTCATTTCTGGTGTCCAGTTGTCTTTTCTTGATAGGCTCTTCCATGTTTCTTCGATGGTCGAACCGTTCTTCAAATGAAAAACCAGTCTGTTACCTTTGAGGACATCAATGTGGTCCACCTTGCTCTTAATTATTTCTGCGGTAATTTCTTTAACGCCTAATACCTTCTTTGTAATTTCTATTAGGACTTCTTCTGGCACTGACTTTGAATCGCAAAACTCTTTGCCTACCGTATTAAAAGTAGAGCAAGTCCACCACATTCGCCTCTCCTGCTTTTTCCTTCTGTAATGCTTGCCGCAAGCTCCGCACCAAACGATGCCAGTAAATAGGTTTATTTGTTTTGTCATGTCCAGCAAATTGAAATGTTGCGCTCGTTGCTTCTTTAATGTTTGCGCCATCATATACTGCTCTTTAGTAATAATAGGCTCGTGAGCATCTTCAACTAAATACTGAGCTTTCTCGCCTCTATTCAATTTTTTATGCTTTGTAAGATGGTCTACTCGGAAAGTCTTTTGAAGGATTAGGTCACCTGTATAATTGTAATTATTTATGATTGCCTCAATTGCCGTCTTAGACCATTTATTGCCCAACGTACTTGTTTGTCCTTCGGCGTTCAGAAGATTTGCTATTCCTTGAAAGCCGTAACCATCAAGATACAAGCTGAAGATTCTTCTAACCATTTCTGCCTCTTCGGGAACAACGACCAATCGTCTATCAACAATCCTATATCCTAGTTGCGGTTTCGAGCCCCAGATTAGCCCTTGTTCGAAGTCCTTTTTTATTCGCCATTTCATATTCTCGCTGACGGATCTACTTTCTTCTTGGGCAAACGAGGCAAGGAACGTCAAGACCATCTCGCCTTCCGCACTAAGCGTATGCAAATTCTGCTCTTCGAAATAAACGTCAACATTTATGCTTTTTAGTATTCGCACCGTCTTAAGAAGCGTCACCGTGTTCCTTGCGAACCTGGATATAGCTTTGACGATAACCATATCGATTTTCCCGTCTTTGCAGTCTTGGATCAGTCTTTGGAACTCATGTCGATTGTCTTTCGTGCCTGTAAATGCCTCGTCCGCATAAACGCCTGCGAACTTCCAGCCCTGATGCGAAGTAATGAGATTCTGATAATAGGTGATTTGTGCTGCCAGCGAATGAAGCATTGCGTCTTTTCCGCTAGATACCCTGGCGTATGCCGCCACGTTAATCAGTCTTTCTAATCTCGGTGCAGCGTCTATTGTCGTTATCTTTTTTTGTATCATTTTGCGCCTCCTTTTTTGGTAGTATATCTATCACTCTTTTCTCGGTTTTTATCAAGTCATTTGACCTATAAATATTGTGTTTTTTCAGGTTATATTTTTGAGCCAAAAAATCCTCCGCTTTGAGAAATTCAGAATGCAATATGAGACCATTTCTTTCCATAGCCTGGATGGGTGCAAGCGACATGTAATAGCGTTCTATATTACTTTTCATTTTCGCCCACACCTATCTTTCTGCTTCGATAAAAGCATTCGATCGAGCAGTATTTTCTTTGCCTTGATTCGTGATAAACAAATTTCTTTCCGCACGTTAAGCAAGTGGCTTCTGTATTGATGGTATGGCTGCTACCACCATTGAGCCTCCACCAAGCTTTACGGCATTTGTCCGAGCAGAATACCCTCTTGCGGTGGCCGTTGGTTTGCTTTAATAAAACGCCACATTTCTTGCATCTATATTCATGTCTTTCGCTTGCCCTTTTGCAGATGCTCGACACAGTGCTACGACTAACACCAAGTTCCTTAGCAATTTCTCCGAAAGACAACCCTGACGCTCTTAAATTTATTACTTGTTCCTTTTTTGCTTGCGTAGACATAACTATGCCTCCTTCCAAGACTCAATGGACAAGTAACTATGTAATTGCTCATTTTAGGCGCAAAAAAAGAGCCTACCCAAGAAATAATCTCAAGTAGGCTTTCGTCGTTTAACTATTCTGTTTTATTGTTGTTATTCTCTGTTATTGCAAGTGTTATTTACTATCAATTACTTCTTGTGTCCTTGATAGTTCTTATTGTTTGGATTGCATTGGTTAGAGTGATTGTTTTAATTAGCTCTATATGCCGAATTGTTAGGATTGTTCTGATTCGAATAATTGTTTATCTGCTGTTGCGTATGTGTTTTGCCGCTAACGCCATTTTGTTTACTCATTGCCGTCTTCCTCCTTGAATTCATCAGGTATCCCGTAGTAATCGCAAAGGACTAAGTACGCTGCATACCTTTTGGCTTCCTTCTTAGAAGTGGCGAGCCCAGTATAATGCATAGACCAGCTTCTGATGTGGCATGTGCAAGACCACCAGTATTTTCCGTTTTGATACACCTGTTCCTCAGGAATATCATATTCAGGCACCGAGCATCTTCCGTGTTCCGCCAATTCCTTTAGCGTGGTTACCGCATTTTCAAGTTTGAATTTATCTGGCCTTTCTTCTTCGGTGTCCACGTCTTGTAAGAAATCTTCGATTTGTAGCATAAATTCAACAGAGTTTTGCAACTCATCAGGGTTCCAGTCGCTATCGATCGCGATCGCGCCCAGTATCGCCTCAAATAAATCGGCTTTGACTTTTTCTTGCTTTTCGACATGGTTATCGATATCGCTATCGCCCATATACATGTATTTTGCAAAGCCAAGTCTGTCTATTCTTTTAGCCAATGTCTTATTGGATACAATTTCTTTTTTCAGTTCGGTAAAATCGGCTTCATCCTTATGGGCTACAATGCAATATTCATCGTTGTCGTTCTCTTTATCGTAATAATCTGATTGGGATTTTACGAAACCGAATCTATCAGAGATAACTTTTACAACATAAAAATCCAAAACCTTATCGCCTAGAAATTCTAAAACCTCGTTATTCTCTCCGCCGTATTGCGTAGAATAAGAGCTTCTTGTGAACGCTTGAAGCAATAGGTCGGTATTGTTGAACCAGTAGCCAATTTTCTTTTGCACTTCGTCTAAATGATCGTTTAAGTTTTGCATTTGTGTTTCCTCCTAAATGTATATTTCTGTCCCAAGGAAACAAAAAAGACCTTCTACCGACAGGGTAAACTCCTCCTAACTAGAGTCCTCCCATGCAAAGGTCTAATTTAATCAAAACAATTTTTGTAAGATTTTCTACTTGATGCCTCCCACTTGCAAAAGGCATTAAACAGATCACATTACTCAACTACTTTGAGGAAACTAATCCTTCCTTTTCGGACATACAAATTCTACCACAAATCCCCCATAAAATCAATCTCTTAGCAATAAAAAACAGCCCACTACTCATCATTTCTGACTTTCATGGGCTCATATTAATCTTCCTTATCTTTATCTTTATTAAGTTGTTTGAAGATTTGATTCGTACCCGTTGCCGTCAAGCCTGAAGCCGCGCCAATTATAATGGCCACTACAACATTTGCGGCTGGGATAATCGATGGGATGAAGTAAAAGCAAACGACACCAGCTACTGATCCGATAAGCAATGAAACCAAGGGAATCACCCTAAGGAACTTCTCGCTGTTGTTGAACGCTTTCTTCAATATCTCAATGATTAGGTACACCGCTGTTGCGATTGCAGGTACGCTGATTAAATTCAAATAGTCCATTTTTGACCTCCTTTTATTTATGAGCTTGTTTGTTTATGTGTTTTTCGATATGGTTTATCGCGGTCGTGACTGGTCCGTCGCAGCCTTGCTCTTTTAGGCCTTTTAAGCAAGCAAGGACACCATAGGTCAAAAGTGTTTGTTCTTCCTTTATCGCTTTGATGTCCTTGTCTTGTTTCTCTTGCTTTAAGTACCATTTGTAGACTGCGAAAACCATGCCGAATATAACACCGAGTGCGGTGAGCACCGATGCAATGGTTATAATTGTTTGTCCTAGTTCCATACTTTCCTCCTAATTTATCCAGCTCGGCTTTTCGGGTATGACCTTCGTTCATACCATTCGTTCAATTCTTTCTTTTGTTCTTCTGATAAATGCTCCCACCACAATTGAGAGCGATTGTCCACGAAATTGAAGCACTCTATTTGCCTTCGCTCCCTTATGGTTTCTTCATCTAGAATGTCAACCATAGCAAATGTGTCGTTTATCAGCCTCCAGTTCATGCCGATCCTGCAAGACATAATCTTTTCATACGTCTCTTCATCGACCTCTTTTTCTATGGATGCGTCACCTATATAAGGGCTTTCCAGGAGTCCCTGTTCGTTTATTTTTACCTTTTTCATTAATGCCTCCTACTTTGCGATTACTATCACGGAATACGTCTTTTCGCTCCCCGTCGTGTTGTGGATGGTGATGACCTTTTTGTTGAATGAGACCCATTGGTTGTTCGAGCCAGTGGTTTTTGTATCTTTTTCGGTAAGCGATGCGCCGATTATCTCGTTGATTCCATAGACATCGAGGTCAATGCTCGAGTAGCTTGATTTTGCGACCGTGTAGTTGAACACGATGATCTGAGGGCATGTCGCCTCGCTTCCTGAGTAGAACGAGCCTAATGGGCTATGCAACCAACAAATGTTGCTTAAATTGATGGATGGTATTTTTCCAGTCAAGACGGCGTCTTCGGAAACGGTGGACATGTACGTACAGTACCCTTCGGGCTTGAACTCAACCCAGAAGTTTTCGCCATACGAGTTGCTTCTGAAGCCCATGATGCAATTGTCAATTCTTTGTGTTCTAGAGAATATTGCATATGTTGGCATTCTCGGATCGCTTGAAATCTCGCCGATTTTGAATGATGCGTTCCAGTTTTCGTTGTAGCTCAATCCGCTATCGGTTATTGTAAGTCCGCCGATTTTTCCTTCGGTTTACGTTATTTTTCCGTTCACCTCTAGCCCTTCCGAATCAACTCTCATGACGGTTTTGTCGTCCGAATACAGTTCAAATCCTGAGGACTTAAGCTTCCAGCCGAATGACGAAGCAACGCCGCCTTCTTCGTCGACCTTTTTCGACACTTTCGCGTCTATTGTTTCCGCTTCTTGCTCAAGGCTTGAGATATCCTTTTTGTTTGATTCTACGCTAGAAGCCAGTTTGTTTGCCGTCACGGTAAGCGAGGATATGTTCGATTTATTCTCGTTGACCTGAAGCTCGATTTTGTTTGCCGTTTGGGTAAGCGAAGATACGTCCGATTGCAATGTTTCGATTTCGCTTACTGTGTCATTGAATTGGTCGCTGGTCACGTAGGCTTTAAGCACCACCTCGCCAGTATCGATGTTCCAGTATGAGCTGCCGTCAGACGATGAGATAATTCCAGCCTTAATAATGTTCGCAACCAGCGAGCCAGATGTAATGAAATCAGCTACTATCTGCCCATCAGACGTTATTGCCGTCTCATATGGGCCGTTGTATCCGTTTTTGGAATATCCAAGTCCGCTGACGTTCCATCTCCACACCTTCACTGCATCGTTCAGATTTGGCTTATCCATAATGAGCAACTCATATGGTCTGCCGTCTTTTGCTGCCGAATGCAGAACGACATATCCGCCAGAATTGCCTGTAATCAGTTTTGTTGCATTGCTTACGGCGTAATTTAAAAGCGATGGAAACATGTCCACCGCCATTTTTGTTGAATCGATTTTGTTTTCTACGTCATGCACTTGGTCGATAAAATTGGATCTTGCGTTTCCTAGCGTTATGCTAGTGTATTTCTCAAGCAATGTATTGTATGTTGTCTTGATCACCTTCGTCTTGATCGACACGCCGATTTGCGTATGCTTCACCGTAACCGTGTCGCAAAGCGAGACCCTTTCTAGCAACGCTGAATACTCAGGCTGCTTCCATAGCGGCTCGAAGCTGATTGTAATCGTAGGATTCTCTACGCCTAACGGATTATCCTCAATATATTTTTGAGTTTTTTCTCTCAATGTCGATTCGTTAATCTCATCGCCTTCATCAAAAGAATCCGTCATATCCTTTATCAGCGTTTTTCTGTTAATCAATGCGCTTGTGATAGGCAGCGTTTGCTCGCTTAATGTGACAACATCATCCGTCCCATCGCCTTTTGAAATAACAGCATACGGCAGAATGTCCGTGTAGACTTCCGAGATATTGCTGTCATGGTCAAGCTTTGTCAGGTTCTTTCCGTATTCTATCACGACTCCTTTGTTGCTGCCTCTACCTTTGTGGTGAATTATATTGAAGTTATCCCATTCAAACTCACCACCCCATTTGTTTACCAGACTGCCATAAGTTCCTCCAAGGCAGGCCCTGACGCTTTGTGGATTTTTGACTTCGAAATCTTTCTCTATCGTATAGTCGGTTCTAAAAGTGAAATTATGAGGCATCACAGTGTTTTTAAGGACTGTATCAATAGCCTGTTGTGGCTTAACATTCACAAGCGAAAGCGGAAGCACACCAATATTGATTAGGTCATAAGATATGTGCTGAGCGTAGATCGTGATTATCCCGTTAATCGGTATTGTAATCCTGTATATCCTGAACGCCTGCGGATTAGATATATCGTTAGGTTTAGCTTTTATGATGCGCTCTTTTTTTATCTCATTGTATAGCGGACCATTAAGCGGATATTTTAGGGTAAGCTCGTATGCGCCATTTCTTTCTTCGGTCACCAAACAAGATATAGTGTCAGCAAGCACACCGATGCCGAAAGTCGAAAAATCAGTCGCGCTTTCTTTATATAGAATTGGAATCATAAACTCACCCACCTTGGAATTATTTCAATACTGGTTATTCCTCCACCGAACTCGATATGGTTTTCACCATGCACAAATTCAGGAAATCCATCGCCCGTTACTGTGTCATTTTTCAGCGTCGTGTCGTGATAATAGTTCATTAGCTCAGAATCACACTCCGTATAACCGTTCAGCGTTTCAAAGTTCCACACTTTATTGTTTATCGTTAGCGTTCCTTTTCCTCTTCCGTTTATTTTGATGTAAGGCTTAGCCGTGAAATTAAACTCATTTGTAAGAACAACTGCGACAGAAAACGTCTGCTTTGTCAGTCCAGAAATCAAATATCTCAACGGCTTGCATGAAAATGATATCGTAAAAACACCTATCTTCATGCATTCGTCAGAGATGTCAAGCTTGCTGTTGAACAATGCTTTTCGCATGAATCTGACGTCATAGCTATCCGTTAAATCGTGATATTTGTTAGGTTCGGTATAAAGCCAATTCTTCACTTTGGTTAGCTTGTCCGACAATTCAGCAATGGACTTTGCAGGCAAAAAGCAAGTATACGAAACGCTGACATTGCCAAACCTCCCGTTTGGGCTTATAAGCTCTCCGTCACGGCCAGGAATGGCAGTCAAAGTCACATCATATTTTGGAGCAGAATATACGTTTTTGCTTTTGATGCGTACGCCCATGCTCTCGCTAGATATTCCGTTAAAAATAAAATAACTCATGCAAACACCACTCCTTTTCTCTTTGCAAAATTACCTGCAGTCTCCATTATTTCTTCTGTAAGACTTGTCACGTCTTCTTTTGAATAGTTGTTGAAATTCCCAATGCTTAGCTGCAATACCAATCCGCCTTGATTTGCCTGCATTCCACTGTTCACTGGGTTAACAGCACTTGTCACATTAAAATCGGTAGGAACTTTGCCCATGTCTGCGGACAAGCCATCGAAAACAGAATTAAGATTGCTGACCATTCCATTCGCCGAATCAATTACCTCGCCTGCCGTTTCGTCGATTCCTCCAGCCAATCCTTCCATCAACATATCTCCGATCCAAACCATCTTCTTGGATGGTGAGTGAATGCCGAAGAAGCTCTTGATGCCACTCCACAAATCACCTGCCCAATTGCTGACCTTATCCCATATCCACGATGCTAGGCTTTGTATGCCTTCCCATAATCCACGGACTAGGTTCTTGCCGACTTCGGCCATTTGCGAAAAACCACTGCCGAATGCACTCACGATCGAGGAAAGTATCTGCGGAACAGCTTTTACTATCTCAATTATGATGGTTGGCAGGTTTGCTATAAGCGAAGTAAATAATTCAATGCCTGCTTGAATGATTAAAGGTACGTTATCGATAATCGCGCCAACGATCGAGGTTACAATTTTTGGTATTGCCGTTAATATCATCTCGATTATTTCTGGCAACGCTTGAATGAGCGTCACGAACAATTTGATTCCTGCGTCGATTATAAGCGGCAGATTCTCAACTATGGCGTTGATAATTCCGTCAATAATAAGCGGAATAGCCTCTATGATAGCCTCGATTATCTCTGGCAAAGCAGCTATCAAACTGGTAAACAACTGAATGCCAGCCTCTATTATTTGTGGAATCGCTCCGATTACAAAATTCACAATCGCAGAAATAATCGAAGGTAATGCATCGATTATGATTGGCATCGCATCGAGTATCCCTTGAGCCAGACCTTTCACGATTTGGAGAACTGTACTTAGGAGCATAGGCAAATTGCCTAGAAGCGTTTTGCACACTTCTATCACCGCTTGAACAATTGTCGGTATTAGTTTTGGCAGTGACTTGGCGATGCCAGATGCAAGGCTTGTGATAATCTTTACCGCTACGTTTATGATAAGCGGCAGATTCTTTATCAGTGTATCTACTATCGTAAGCAAGGCATCCATAGCAGCTGGAACTAGGCTTGGCAACAAATTAAGCAATGTTTCTAGAACCTGAGAAAACAATTTAGTAACCATCGCCACCATCGTAGGCAGCAAATCGCCCACTGCGTCAATTAACGCATCCACTGCCGTTGGCAAAGCTGATATTATGTTTCCGATAATCGGCGTGATATTTCTAACTACAGTCTGAAATCCTTCAACCACATTGTCGCATAGTGACTGAATATCAGCCTCTGAGTTTCCAAACCCTGTTATTAGGTTTTGTAATGCCGACTTAAGGGAGTTGATTGAACCCGTTATTGTATATTCAGCTTCTTTCGCCGTGGTTCCAGTAATGCCCATTTGCGTCTGGATAATATGGATGGCATCAACGATATCGGCATAAGAATCAATGCTAAACTCAACGCCTGCTATTTCTGATGCATCGGCAAGCAAACGCTCCATTTCGGTCTTGGTGCCGCCATAGCCAAGCTTCAGGTTGTCCAGCATGGTGTAGTTTTGCTTAGCGAAGCCTTGATAAGCACTTTGAATCATAGACATGTCGGTGCCCATCTTGTTTGCGTTATCCGCCATGTCCACGATCGCTTGGTTAGCTTTAGCAGCCGCCGCTTCTGTATCTCCATTAAGAGAGGCAATAAGCGATGCAGAAAATGATGTGACAGTCTCCATGTACTCATTGGCGGAAATGCCTGCAGTTTTATAAGCGTTATCCGCATCCTTCATTACCGTTTCTTGAGCAGTAAGAAGGCTATTATATTCGTCTCTTACTTCGTCAACGGATTTGCCGACCGACTTTGCATATTCTTCAACGCTTGACGCTTCAGTTCCAAACAATGTCTTAACGCCGCCAACCAACTGTTCATAATCGGCATAGGCAGAAACTACTTCTTTTCCTAGTTTTACCGCTATTGCAGTTGCTGCAACACCTACAGCCACCATAGCTGCGCCGATGCTCTTCAATGCAGATCCTAAGCCACTGAACTTACTTTCAGACTTTTCAGCAGACTTTGCGGCATCTTCAATATCCTCGCCCATGTCGCCAGCACTTTTGCCGACATCATCCATTTCCTTGCCAGCACTATCAAGAGCCGATGTATTAGAATTCAACTCTTTTTCCATTTTGTTAAGTTCTGCTTGGGCGTTGTTCAGTTGTATCTGCCAGTTTTGCGTTCTTCTATCATTTTCGCCGAATGACTCAGCTGCATTAGCAAGAGCCGAACGCAATGTTTCTATCTTTTGCTTTTGCGCCTCAATTGACTTTTGCAAGACTTCATTTCTTGCAGTCAAGGCTTGTACAGAATTGTCATTTTTATCGAATTGGCTCTCTACTAGTTTCATTTCTGAGCCTAGCACTTTGAAAGACTGATTTATCGATACAAGTGCTGCCTTGAACTCTTTTTCACCTTCGAGCCCAATCTTCAAGCCAAAACTATCTGCCATTTGCGTTCACCTCCTAACTAAATTCCTTCTGGTATAATGTCGTCTATAAAGACCTCTACTTTAGGCTTTGAAAATCCGTGGTATTGCTTATGGCATTCCCATAGATCAAGCAAAAGTCCAAAAGGCATAAACCATACCTCGTCCTGTGTTAAATGTAACTGTGATAGACCGTAGTATAAAAGACGAGTAAACAACTCTTCGTCGCTTACTCGCCCACCACGTTTTTTGTTTCTTCGCTCTCGATGTTTCGCTTCGTTCCCTTTAAGAGTGCCTCAGTAATTGCGTTTTTGAAGTTTGCAATGTCCTGTGGAGTCGTTAAAAGTTCCACCTCGTCCTCTGTCAAGAGCGGCTTTTCGTTGCCTTTGTTCTTGTAATTGAAAATAAGAATAGGCTGATTCGCGAGAGTTACAATGAGCCAAACAATCTCATTGATGGCATCTTCGTAATTCTCACTTTTTATTAATTTGTCTCCAAGATTAGACAAACCGCCGTATTTCTTTGCGATTTCCTTCGTTGCCTTCGTTGTTAAAAGCAATTCATAGTCTTTATCACCAATCGTAATGATTGCGCTTCTTTCGTCTGCCATTTGACTTTCCCTCCTTAATATTCAGGCTCATAAACACTATCGTACCAAGTATTTATGGTTTCGCTGTTTTCTGCTGTTTCGGTGATTTCTGCTTTCCAAGGATGCTTATTCTTGCTATCAGGTTTGTTTCGTCTATAAATCGCGCCTTCAATAGTAGGAGTTGAAAAAGTAATCGAATCACCTTTAGTTGCAAGGCTTGTAGCTGGAATTCCGAAAAGTACTCTATAAAGCCAATAGTACTTGTATTTTCCGTTTGATTTCTTTGCTCTAAAGCCAACCGCCACATACTGAGCGATATCCTCACCGCCAGAAATTAATACACCATTGTTATCAAGTGTTGCGCCAACAAGGGCCACAGCTGCCTCATTTCCGATATCGTCTACGCCAAGCGAAATGGTTCCGCTTTTGAATTCCTTTACCGTTTCGGATTGCCCATCGTCGGCAAAAAGAATAGCCTCATTCAACTCAATAGACAAATCAGCAGAGATCGCCTTTGCAAGTTGAACGGGTTTCCCATATGTTTCATTGCCGTTTTTGTCTTCGGTAATAGGTGCATAAACAAGTTTATCTAAACCAATTGTTGCCATTTTATTTATTCCTCCAATTCATAATTCTTGGCTATCTCCACCACGTAGTGAAAATAGTCTGTTTCAGTTTCATAACCGATATATCTGCGGTCGGTTATTGTAAATTCCGCGTTTAATAGTTTCTTTACTATTTGATTTGCCAGTTTTCTGTAATTGCCTTTTGTGTAAATCGAAATTCTTAGTTCTTGGACTTCCGCATTAGGAGCATCGTCTGCATGCAATTCGAAATTATCGGACAAAGGAATTAGGACAATATAAGTTTTCATTGCCGTTCCTTTATACACTCCAGTCGCTATTGGAAGCTTGAAAGAATCTAGCAGTTCTTTTGTTTCAGACAAGATGCTCATAGTTTATCTATCTCCTCTTCTAGCTTTTGTGTCATTGCCTCGATACATGCTTTCTTCGATTGCCTTTTTGCAGATTTCAGGAATGGTTTCGCAGGCTGGCCGTGTTTTCCGTACTCGATAATGTTGGCTATCATCGCGTTTGACTTCCCGTCCGATCTAGGTTCGGCAAATCCGACCTTAATGTTGTGGTTACCGTCTCTGCCTAAAAGGACCTTGCTCAAGCCCAATGAGCCTAAAAGTTCGCCAGTGGACTCTCCGCTTAGCGCGCTCTCCAGGTTGCTCCTGACTTTGTCAAGGACGATCGCTCCTCCAGCTTCAAGGACTGTTTCGCTGACGTCATCCATCTTGTTCCCTAGCTTCGAGAGCTTCTTTAACAGTTCTTCTGGGAGCTTGCATGTGCAATTAGCCATTCGATGCCACCGCCCTTTTTGCCAAAACCTCAATGTACATACTCCTGCCCTTCACATCCTCAACCGACAGAATGTCGTATTCCTCGCCTTCGAAAATGAGGTATTGCTTGGTAGTTACCTTGACGTTTGGTATTTTCCTGAAGCGAAAGAGCTCGGTAGCCTCGCTAAAAGCCGCCAAATTCGCCCAACGTTCGCTTCCGTGCCTTCCTTCGACAAACACTCGGATGTCTGCCAAAACCGCCACACGTTGCGAGGAAAAGCCCTCAGAATCGGTCACAAAAGCTTTCTCACATAACTTTGCTGGCTTATTCATAAGTCCTAGTCCCATGCTCACACCTTCCAGTTCCTATCAATCCTGAGTAGCAGGTTTACCGTCTTCCAGACCTGCTTGGACGCATCGGTCGAGTTCGCAAAAAAGCCGCCTGTGCTGCCATCGCGCGATTCGTAGAAATGCGACGCAAGCATGATGATTGCCTGCGCCGTAGTCGCGGACATCGGCATGACATTGTAGGTGCCTTCCGTTATGTGCTGATAGCTCTCAGCATAGGAAATGGCGGCATTTATGAAGTCAAGAATAAGACTGTCATCGTCGTTGAATGTTATGATTAGGTTCTCTTTCACCTTTTTGAGTAGTTCGTTAGCCGTCATATATGCCGCCTCCTATTTGTTGTTATTCCTTTTGGGCAAGGACCTTGATTGCTTCGGGAAGGATAAGCTTGCCATCTACTCTCTGGGTGGCAACGAAACCTACCTGACCCGTTGCAGCATAAAGCTCGTTAAGGCGCTTGAAGCTGCGGGATTGTCTGTCTGCGATCCAGTAATAAGAAAAGTCGCCGAACGCGATTGTCTTTGCGCCAGCGGCAATAGTTGGAACATAGCTTGAAGTAAATACAGGTCTACCCAAGATGGTATCAGGCGTATTTGCTGTAAGTGCAGGTTGCCACAAGTAGTTACCGTTGTTGTCCTTTAGTTTTCTAATCGCCTTGATTGTCGCATCGTTAAGAACCCATACCGCTTTCTTTCTATACGGTGCCTTAAGTGAATAGAAAAGGTCGATAAGCTCATCTGCGGTAATCGAAGTAGCGTTTGCAGTAGTTACACCGACCTCTGCACCACCAGTAGTATTGAAAATACCGATAGGCTTTCCAACACCATCGCCATTGAAGAACGCATCTTCTTCTTTGCTACCGATTCGTCTTGCGAATTCCTTAGAAATGTAAGACTCGATGTCAAATACAGAATCGTTTAAAAGTTCTTCAGAGACTTTAATCAAAGTTCCAAGCTTGTATGCACCAATTGAAACTTGAGAGAAAGAATCGTCGCTTTCGTTAATGGTTCCTTCTTCGTCTACCCAAGAGGCAGTGCCTTTGGTCGCAACAACAGGAATTTTTCTGTCGCCAGAAGATGTAGTGATTACCTTTGCGATGCGTCTAAAGATGTTTTCTTCTTCCAAGCCTTCAACAAGTGTTTTTTCATATTCGTCAGGGACAAGATATCCGCCTTCAGAATCAGAGCCGATTTGAAGAGCGTTCAAAACTTCAGGTCTAATGGCTTTCGCTCTCATGGCGTTCCAGAAAGACTTTTTATAAGCATTGGATTTACGACCTGTTTTTTCTTCATCCTCTTTAGCAGTCATAGGCTTGGCTGTCAAAGGAGTCGACACAGGCTTATTAAGTTCTGCCTCGATTGCATCCCTGCGTTCCATACGCTTGATTTCATTGGTATATGTTTCAAGCTCTTTTTCCATCTTGGTGTAAATAGCATCGTCTTCTTCGTTAAGTACACCTTGTTCGTTTCTGTGGGAGTCAAGGAAAGTTTCCATTGCGCTCCAAGTTTTAGCACGTTTTTCACGTAATTCAGTAATAGTCATATTTTTTCCTCCATTAAATTAATTTCTTGATTTGGTCGAGCTTTTCTTTTAGCTCAGCTATGCTTCGGCCTTTGTTAGTAGGCTTTGCTTTTGTTTCTTTGCCTGTGATTTTATTAAGCAATTTTTCTGCAAACACATGCTCTTGGAACTCAAAGCCTTTGCCAGCGTCCTTTTTCTTCTCGTCTTCGAGTATTTCGTCGGCAAATCCTAGTTCGATAGCTTTGTTTGCATTCATCCATGTAACTGCGTCCATCATGTGACTTAATACAGTCCTTGAAAGTCCTGTTTTGATTTCATAGGCATTTATAATCGATTCCTTTACTTCGTTCAGTACTTCAATCGTTTTACTCATGTCCCTATGGTCACCGTTGGCACTAGTTGATGGATTGTGGATCATAATCAGTGCGGTTGGCGCAATGACGACTTTGGTTCCAGCCATAGCTATTACACTGGCTGCACTAGCAGCAATCCCGTCAATTTTGACTGTGACTTCGCCTTTGTAGTCCATTAGCATTGAGTAAATCTGAGAAGCCGCTATGCAATCGCCGCCAGGGCTGTTGATCCAAATGGTAATAGGGCCAGTCCCAGAATATAGTTCTTCCTTGAACATTCGCGGCGTGATATCGTCGTCGAACCATGACTCTTCCGCTATCGTTCCGTTAAGTTCTAGGACTCTTTCTTCCGCTTCGGCCTGATTTTTCCATTTCCAAAACTTCTTCATCGGTTTTATCCTCCTTTTCCATATTTGCATAAGCACCCGCTTTATTAAGCGGTAGCATATTGCCGTTTATTAGGTATAAGTCGCCGCCATCTTCGGCAGGTATCTTATCCAGGTTTTCAAGCTCTCGTATATCGTTTGCGGACATCCATCCGTTTTGCCTTGCCGTGGCATAACCACTCATACGAGATTCGTAATCGCCTCTAAGCAAACCTTCGAGATTAAACTTAAAGAAATACTTTCGTTTTTCGTCTTCGTTAAGCAATGACCTAGAAAGGGATTGCTCCCACCTTATAACCCAAGGATCCAAGGTGTACTTAACGAACTCCAGCGACTGTTGCTCAATATTAGAAAAGCTCGACTTCTCAAGGTCTCCAACCATATGAGGCGGAACCCTAAAAATTCGAGCTATTTCGTCAATTTGGAATTTTCTTGTCTCCAAGAACTGCGCCTGTTCGGGCGATATTGAAATCGGCGTGTACTTCATTCCTTCTTCTAGTACTGCGACCTTTCCAGAATTCGCAGAACCGCCAAAGGTAGAATTCCAATTTTCTCTTAGCCTTGAAGGATCTTTAATCGTTCCTGGATGCTCAAGCACGCCACTCGGAGCCGCGCCGTTAGCGAAAAACTTCGCGCCATATTCCTCGGTGGCAATCGCTAGACCTATTGCGTTTTTAGCCATAGCTATCGGAGAGTAGCCAACAAGCCCATCAAAGCCGAGCCCTGGAATATGCAGAACGTCTCTCGGCGTTAAATACACCATTGCTCCTTCCATGGTTTTTGCCTCTTCTGAGCTTCTTGTGTATATGTAGTAGAGTTCGCCGTTTTCGTCTCTGTCTACTTGCATCTTGTTCGGCATCAGCGGATAAAGGGCCACAACCTCGCCTTTGCCGTTTCTTATGATTTGAGCATAAGCATTTCCCCATAAAAGCAAATGAGTCATAAGCGTTTCTCTAAATATGAATGAGCTCATTTCTTTGTTTGGTTCATCATGAAGTAAATGGTATAGGTTAGTGTCTATTGCTCTTTCCTTTCCGCCGTCTTCTTTATAACGGTAAAGATGCAACGGAAGGCCTGCTACTGCCTCTGCTAGAATTCTTACGCAAGAATAAACAGCGGTCATTTGCATCGCGCTTCTTTCGTTGACGTTTTTGCCAGCCGAAGAGCCGCCCATATAGAACGAATACGAACTCCCGACAGTCCTATTGTCTACTTTGGGGTGATCTCTTGATTTAAATAGTTTGTTTATAAGTCCCATGTTGACCTCCTATAAAATTAAAAGACCTCTTGAATCGTAAACCGAATCAGAAGTCTTTCCTTTGTTTCTTATTGCCCTATCAAGTGCCATAACGGTCGCTACGCTGCCGTCAATCTTCTCAGTGGATTTCGATTTATCCATTTTTATATTTCCTGCAGGATCTGTTCGAACACACACATTGTCCATCATCCACCTAAGAACTGGATGCCCGTTATGCCTTAATGTTTTGCTAAGGACCAAGTTCATGAGCTCTTTTGTCGGTGGGCTCATATCCTTAAAGCCCTGACCGAACGGAACAACCGTGAAGCCAAGACCGTCAAGGTTTTGTACAAGCATTGTTGCTCCCCACCTATCAAACGCTATTTCCTTTATGTTGTATTTTTTGCCAAGTTCCTCTATGAAGCTCTCAATGTATGCATAATGAATTACATTGCCTTCGGTCGTCTCAATGAAGCCTTGCCTTTCCCATAAATCATACGGAACATGGTCTTTATTGACTCTTGCTTCCATATTTTCTTCAGGTATCCAAAAATAAGGCAGGACATAATAATGCTCATCTTCTTCAGTAGGCGGAAACACCAAAACGAAAGCCGTGATATCCGTTGTTGAAGACAAGTCAAGACCGCCATAGCAGACACGTCCTTCCAGATCTTCAGGATCAAAATCAAACACACAGGCGTCCCACTTTTCCATAGGCATCCACCTCACTGCTTGTTTCACCCATTGATTAAGCCTTAGCTGCCTGAATGAGTTTTCTTCCGCAGGATTTTGCTTTGCGCTCTCGCATGCAGCTTTGACTTTGTCTATTCCAACCGTTATGCCAAGCGACGGATTCGCTTTTTTCCAAACCTTAGGATCAGTCCAATCGTCATCAACTTCCGCACCGAAGATAACTGGATAAAATGTTGAGTCATGTTTTCTTCCCTCAAGAATATCCTTTGCCTTTTGGTGTGTTTCATAGCATATGGATTTGGTGTCTGTTCCTGCCGTTGTTATCAAGAAATACAAAGGCTGCATTCTTGCATCACCAGATCCTTTTGTCATAACGTCAAAGAGCTTTCTGTTTGGCTGAGTATGAAGTTCATCGAAAACAACTCCGTGGATATTGAAACCGTGCTTTGAATAAGCCTCGGCTGACAAAACCTGATAAAAGCTATTAGTCGGCAGATAGACAATTCGCTTTGTCGCTGATAGTATTTTGCATCTCTTGCTAAGCGCAGGACACATTCGTATCATATCTGCTGCGACTTCAAATACGATGCTTGCTTGTTGTCTATCGGCTGCGCATCCATAGACTTCCGCTCGCTCTTCGCCATCGCCACAGGTCAGAAGCAATGCAACTGCTGCCGCTAGTTCCGACTTCCCCTGTTTCTTAGGTATCTCGATGTAAGCCGTATTAAATTGCCTATAGCCATTTGGCTTCAACGTTCCGAACACATCTCTTATAATTTGCTCTTGCCAGTCTATAAGTTCAAACGGCTCACCTGCCCATGTGCCTTTTGTATGGCACAGGCACTCAATAAAATTGACGGCGTAATCTGCTGCATTTTTATCGTAGGTGGAGTCTTTGGCTTTGAACTTAGTCGGTATGTATTTTTTCAGTTTTCGCAAGTTTCCACCTCCTAGATAAGAAAAAGCCGACCGCTAAGCCGACTTTACTTTTTTATTCTTCTTCAATCTTTGGTATCGTTTCGATTATCTTGTTAATCTCATCGTCCTTGATTCCTAAGCTTTCAAGTGCCTCTCTCGTGCCGCACGTTGGGCAGATTTGCGTTTTGTTGTCCACCCTTGAAATAGCAGAGGGAGCCTTGTAACGTTTCCCACATTTGGGACATATTTTAAATTCATTTGTTATTGTTTCCATGTTTTACCTCCATGCTGTTTTTCAATGCATCTTCTAAGTATTTGCAGCTAAAGCCAAAGGTTTTATATCCTTCTAAGCAAACCTGCAAGTACCCTTTAGAAGGAATGCCTAAGCATCTATCCTCATGCATGATATAAACAAACGCTTTAGCACGATGCGGTAGTTTCCTTTTGAGGGATATGAAGTCAATCTCAATTTCTTTTTTATAGTAGAAAGAGGGATATCCTTCGTATCTGTCCAAGGCTCGCTCGTGGTTTTCGTCAACCTTCCAAATGGCGACTGGGACAGAACTGCCCTTCTTTTCTTCAATCGTAAGGTAAGAACCAGTTCTGCTCCCCTTGAATAGAAGCTCATAATCCTTAATAAAGCCTGTGCCGACAGCCAGTGCTCCAGGGCACCTGAATTTCATTTGCCTCATGTTGAGGTTGCTGCCATATGCGATGTAGTATTTTGCCATAATCATGCCTCCTTAAGCTACGGAAGCAGGTCTTACCCCGCTTCTGAAGCTTGCGTCTCCGCTAAGTCTTTTTGTCAAGAACTCTCTTGCGGTTTTGAATTCCTCGCCGATAAAGCCAAGCCTAAGCAGCCAAGTTCTCATTGCGTATTTTGGATTTTCGTGCTGTTGTGGCTTGCTTGATGCAGCCTTTGCGTCTTTTGCCATTTGGCTTAATGCCAAGCAAAGCTGGATGTAGCTTTTAAGTTGCCCTGCGTGAAGGCCGTTCGCCTTTCCTTCGCTTGGTTCGTCGAATTGGAATAGTCTGAACTCGATTGTTCCCTTCGTGAATGTGGCGTGGAAGTTAAGCATGTGGTAGCGGCTTCCGTTGTAGTGCTGGGTCCTTCCGTAATTCTCGTCTTGGCTTCTGTACCAAACGTCTGCGAATTGGGTCATCGTGCGAGGCTTTTTCTTGTTGACCTCTTTCAAGAACCTTTCGTCGACCGTTTTGCAATATCTGTTGATTCTTCCTCTGTCAAGGTCGAGCGCCTCGGCAAGTAGGCTCTCGTGGCTTGCCATGATGTTTGTAAGGTTTCTCATTGTTTGCGGGGTATGTCCGTTCGCGCCGATGTGGATGTGGACTCCGCATCCTCTTGACGCATCGCTTTTAGCTCCAGCCTTTCGTAGAATTCTGATTATCTCTTGCAAGTCTTCAATGTCGCCGTAGGTAAGGATTGGCGTTACCATCTCGCATTTTTCTTCGTCTGGTCCTGCAATCGATACGTCTTTTTGGAACTTCCATGTTCTTCCTTTTCTGTCTCTGCAAGCCCAACTGCAATAGCCGTATTCCCTTGCTGCATCAAAGGCTCTTGTACCGAAGTATTCTCCGACGAGAATTGCTGCCTTCCTTCTTGTGATTGAGTTCATTTCGACCTCAACGCCGATTGTTTGCATCTTCATATTTGTGATTTGGTTTACTGTGTTTTTCATGTCCTGACCTCCTAAGGTTTTCGTCCCTTTTGTCGTGTATATATATCACTCTAAAAGGAATATATAGCAAGTCATTTGAAACACTATTTTTGTATATTTTTTCGATACTTTTTAGACGTCTTTGCACACCTTCAAATTGGCTTTCAGTGAAGACAGAATGTTGCAGTATCTTTCTTTTTCAGAGCCTTCAGAGTTAAGCATGCAATCAATGAAAAATTCAATTGCTTCTTCTTTCTTGTCCCATAATCGTTCCTTGCCATAGCAAATTGTTTTTACGACATCAAGAACTCTGCATTCATCCTCGCCATAAATTACATTTAGGCTTGAACCATTGTCCCAAGCGACCATAATTGAACCAATATCATCAACACCTTTTACGGAGCCTCTTGTTCCGATTGGCGGAGCCTGCTTGTCGTCCATCTTGATAAGTTCAACACGGCTTCCGACAGGAAACTGCTTTTTTAAGCTTTCAATAATGCAGTCCCTCATAGTTCTTCACCGTCAGAATTAAGTAGTTTGATTTCTCTAATTGTTCCGTTATGGAATAAACTGATAGCGTACTTAATAGCCTTTTCTTCGGACCAGTGCAAATCCTTGATGTAGTATTTAACAAGGTACTCCATACCAGAAAAGCTGGTGTTTGTTTTTTCGCAAATTTCTTTCAATTGTTCTCTTAGTTTTTCAATATTTTCGTTCATGATCTGACCTCCTTCAAAGGTAGTATATATATCGCTCTAAAGGGGAATTATATCAAGTCATTTGCGCCCGAATTATCAGACTTTTTCTCGACTTCCTTGACTATGTCAAGATAGTGAATTTTCTCGCCATTTCTAATGCAGTAAACGCCATCCGCATTGCCAGTGTTTTCGACGTATCGTCTTAGAATTACAGACGCATATTTTTCGTCAAGTTCCATCGTGTAGCAGATGCGGTTGGTAAGCTCGCAAGCCATAAGGGTTGATCCGCTGCCACCAAAGGTATCGATCACGATCGCGTTTTCCTGAGAGCTGTTCTGAATCGGGTACGAAAGCAGATCAAGTGGTTTGCTTGTTGGATGGTTTTCGTTCCTTTTGGGCTTTTTGAAATTCCAGATTGTGGTCTGCTTTCTATCGGAGAACCATCTATGCCTTCCGTTTTTCAAGAATCCATAAAGGACTGGCTCATGCTGCCATTGATAATCCGATCTACCAAGCACCAGTGAGTCTTTCACCCATATGCAGCACCCTGCCAAATGAAATCCCGAATCGACGAAAGCCTGCCTGAAATTCAGCCCTTCGGTATCCGCATGGAACACATATCCAGCCGCACCACTCTCGCAGTGAGCCACCATGTTATTAAAAGCGGCAAGAAGGAACTGATAAAATTCCTCGTTCTTGATGGAATCGTTCTTGATCGTTAAGCCGCTAGACGACTTGAAAGATACACCATATGGAGGATCCGTAAGGACTAGATTTGCCTTCTTTCCATCCATGAGTTTATTTACATCTTCCGCATCTGTGGCATCGCCGCAATAAAGCACGTGCCTTCCGACGATCCATCTATCTCCTCGTTCAACGAATGAGGCTTTTTCAAGCGCGGCGGACAAATCGTAATCGTCGTCTTCTACATCGGCCTTATCTTCTTTGAACAGGTCAGAGAGTTCCTCGTCGTCAAAGCCAGTAAGAGACAGATCAAACGCCTCGCCTTCAAGAGACTCCAATTCAACTTTAAGGATTTCCTCGTCCCAGCCTGCATCGAGTGCCATGCGGTTGTCGGCGATGATGTATGCCTTCTTCTGCGCTTCGGTTAAATAGTCCACAAGGACACACGGGACTTCCTTAATCCCTTCTGCTTTCGCGGCCTGGACCCTGCCATGGCCAGCGATGATGTTAAAGTCCTTGTCTATAATGACTGGATTGATGAAGCCGAATTCGCGGAGGCTTGAGCGAAGTTTCGTAATCTGGGCCTCGCTATGTGTTCTGGCGTTGTTTATGTATGGTATAAGCTTGTCAATGCTAACAAGCGTCATTTCTTTAGTTGTTTTCATTTTGACCTCCTCATGAAAAACAAAAATTACCGAGAGTTTGAGCCGACACGCCCGTTGGCGAGCTGTACCTTCACTGCGGGGTTTCCCCTACAGAGTTGATTCCGTCACTCGGTAATTTCTTTATTTGATTAGTATTTTTCCTGTTTCAAGGGAATATTTCTTCCAGACGGTCACCACATTCGAAAAATAGGCGTCGACATCTGTTGTTCCAGCGAAAATCGGCCTTCTTATTCGGATGTATAGCGGCGACAGGGTCGAATTCCCCCAGTCGTTCGTCCTGTACAATCTCTGCGATATTCCGCTCAGCGATTCGATGACGTTTACGTATAGGAACCTCGAGCCAATGTCCTGCTCGGTGACCGTGACGCTCCACTGGCATCTCAATCGGTACTTTCGCTTGTTCCTTTCCTTGTAGGTGAAAAGCTGCTTTACGCAGATCTGGAGCGTATCCCCAACCTTCAATGAGCCATCGATAATCTCGATGCAGAATTTCAGCGGGTTGCTCGGACCTATGATCATCGTGTTGTTACTATCCAGGACATTGGCGAGCCTTATAATCGGCATTGCTAGCTTCCTTCCTCCGAGATTCGCAAGCCTATCCTCGAGACCTTTTATGGAATCGATTGGAAGCTTTACGTCCTCGATTCCCTTATCGGTTTTCCTTTTCGGTGTATAGCAAGACATAAAATCACCTATTCATTAAGCATGAAGAACAAGCCACCTACTGCTAAATTAGCACTTGGCTCGGTCTGCCCCTTTGCTCCCCATTCAACAATCTGGCTTCCTGCCGTAACTCTACCTTTTGCGTCAACCGCAACTGCAGAATAGGTGCCTGCAGCAACGCCTGAGTTCGCGAGCGTCAAATTGATCGTTTTGTCTGCACTTCCGTCAAACTCCGCACTGCCTGTTGCATCTCCCGTAACAGAGATTTTTCTTGCGGTTGCGAGTTTGGTGGCTTTCCCTGCAGCCTTAGTGCCATTTTCAATATTGGTCACCCTTGTTCCGACACTTGAAACGTTTGAAGCATTTGTGGTTGCTTTTTCTTCAACTGCTGTAAGTCTTGTAGCTAGTGCTTTGCCTTTATCGCCAGCATAGGCGGTTGACGATGTTTCGCCAAGCGCAAGCGATGCAGAAATCTCCACATAAGCCGTGCCGCTCCAGCGATAAGTAAGGTTCGTGTCCTTTGCGACATAGATCTTCCCTGTTTCGCCTTTCGCTGGGAACGACGCCTTGCTTTCATATTCCAAAACGTCATCGACATACGAAGGCAACTGTCCTGAAGGAACCTTGCCATCTGCTCCCAATGTCGCGACGCCGTTTGCCACGCCCATTTCAGTTCGCTTAACCTGCGCGTGGTTCGTGACGTTGCCAAGTCCGATGTTTGCAGGAGAGATCTCCACGTTGCCTTTTCGATAGCTTGTCTCGGCGCTTCCCTTTACGCCCGTGACTCCTCCGTTATCTGCGATGTCCTTGATTTTAACAAGCGCCTCCTGGACATTCTTTGCGTCAAGTCCCTCAATTGTAGTGATTTCCACTATATCGGCAGATGATGCAATGAGCTGCTTCTCAAGGCCGTTTGCCGTCTTTACGTATTGCGTTCTTTTCTGTGCCATTTTCCTTTACTCCTTCCTGAGCATGACTATATCTTCGTTGCTCAATTTATGAATCTTCGTGTCCGATAGCTCGTCTACGAACACCGTTTTTGTATTAAGTTCTTTTAACTGTTCAAGTGTTGCATAAGACGGTGTATCTCCTGCTTGAACATAGATCTTCGCATTTTCCCTTGTTGCTACTGTTGAAATATCTTCTTCTTTGACTTGTGGAAGAATGGATAGTGCCTTCGGGACCTTGGTATCGAGGGCTATCTCGAATTCCTTCATTTTGCCGAGATGCCAAAGGTGAGTGATTTCAATCGTAGGTGTACATCCTTCGTCAGTTGGATCTATTTTCTTAGGCGGGATTGAGATGTCTATCCTTTGCTTTGAGACATTTGAAACATTTATGTTATCAGCCATAAAAATCACCTACGCTTTTTCTAAGAATTATTTTTCCCGTATCGCTAATCTTGTATCTTGTTCCATCTTTTAGCACCTGATTGAAGTCATATTCAGCACCTTCGGCAAGTTTTAGACTCTCGGATGGAGTGATGATGACTTCATAAAATCCAGATTCAGTGAATGCTTTCTCGATTATCGGCTTTGAGTCCTTAGTTGACGGATTCTTGACCGTAAAGACAATTTTTTCGATGTCTGCAAAATCAACGTTCATCAAATTGACATGCAAAATCGTATGCACTCCCACGTCTATTCGTAATGCATTCATATTCTGCGTCTCCCATTAGACCAAGCCCCATTCGGCAAATTTCTCAAAACCGCCTAAGTCGAATATGAATTCTCTTGCGATCTCTACGATTTCCTCATATAGCCTGTTGTCGATATATTCGTCGCCGATTGCGCAGCAAAGCTCAACCGCGGTTCCCGTTTCCTGTGCCTTAAGAAAAGCATAGATGTTCACGCTGACATCGGCCTTAGACAAATCCTTCCCATGAAGGCCGCCGCCCGTTACCGAATCAGCCATATCAGAACCAAGCTTTCTGTTTGTCGCGCCAGTATCCACGTTGGTTCCACCAGTCCAATCGCCGATAGGATTTATTTCGGCATTCGGATAGATGGCTTTCAATTCCTTACTCGCGGCATTGCTCTGGCAAATGATTAGTCTTTTCCCGTTCAAAATGTATTTGCCGTCAAATTTGTATTTCGCATAGATGTCCTGGGCGATTTTGGAAAGCTCCTTCTGCTCTTTGGTTAAAGGCACACCTTTGAAGATGCCATTGTCACCACATCTAATCTGCCCTTCTTGGTTATCCGCCAAATGCTTATCCTGAGGCACTTCAACGTAGTCGACATCAACATTGCCTGCGATTCTTTTGACGGCAAGCTTAATATCGGCTTTGTCGATATACACAGAGCTCTCTGCAATAATGTGGCATTTGCCGTGCCCTATAAGCACTTCGACTGCAATTCTTGGATTATCGTCTTGTTTATATGCAAGGTCCACGATTGCACCCGCGATTCTATCTGCCACCTTGTCTGGATGGCTTGGATTAACTTTCTCAAACATAATAATTACCTCTTTCTTGCCTGTAATAATCGTTCCATCAAATCGTCTTGAGGATTGGCACCGCCGATGTCAGCCGAGCAATTGTCCTTGACCACTTGATATATTTGAAACCATATCTGGTTCACTTGCTTCATGTAATTCTGGCTCATTGCCACGTAAGGACTCTGCATTGCATTTCCCGTTGTGGGGTGCTTTGCCAAAAATCCAAATTCAGAGATGGCCTCCTCACATTGAACCCAACGAGAGACCGACATCGCATATTGCTCTAGAAGCTGAGTCGATACCAACTTCTCGCAACGTCTCTTTTTCAGCCAAAGGTATGTACTTTTATAAACTTCTTCAGCGCACATGTCCTTTCCATTCTTTTGCTTGGCTTTCAAGAAATCCTTGACTGGTGGCATATCGACGCCCTCGATGCTCACTGGCTCAGGCAATACGACTGCACCATTGTCAAATTCCGCTTTGCCTTCGAGCAGCTTATCTGCTAAGGCTTTCTTCTTTGGCCCCGAATTGGCTCTTGGGCCGCCACGCATTGTTCCATCTTTAGCCATCTTTACACCTCCAGAAAATAAAAAAATTCAAGCAGGGCTATTACCCCGTTTGAACTCGAATTTTTACGCACGAAACCCCAGGCTCGGTAGCGCAGCAAAATGCTGTAGGGATTCGATACCCCCTACCCAT
>OHCX01000177.1_pt1 | contig 29853 bp, 24 predicted proteins | sample 1566841 | NCBI WGS metagenome assembly OHCX01 (sample SAMEA3879513, study PRJEB24766) | human gut metagenome | biome: human-associated habitat; feature: feces | place: USA | collected 1985/1987 | reverse complement strand
CCGCCGCCATCCTTTGCGGCAAGGTACGGGAACCGCCACAGGTTGCCGACACCCACCGCACTTCCGGCGGCAGCAAGGACAAATCCGATTTGTCCGGAGAAACTGCTTGCTTTCTTTTCCATGATTCTCAAACTCCTATCCTAAAAACCTATTGTAATATAGGATAACATGAAGTATCATATCAGTAAACCCAATAAAATTACTACGACCTATAAATTTTACTTATGGAGCGTTTGCAATGCGGGAACAGAAAGACCGATACGAGATATTCTTGAAAGTATGCGAAACGGGCAGTTTTTCCAAAGCAGCGGAGGCACTGAACTATACCCAATCCGGCATCAGCCAGATGATGGCAGGGCTGGAAGAGGAATTGGGCGTGCAGCTGTTCGCCCGCATCAACCGGGGCGTGACCCTGACCGATAACGGCACCCGCCTTTTGCCCTACATCCGGGAGCTGGCCAACCAGAAGACCCGGCTGCGGCAGGCGGCGTTCAATATCAACCACAAGGTGGAGGGCAAGCTGCGGGTGGGCAGCATTTCCAGCATCACAACGCTCTGGATGCCGGAAGTCGTGCATTATTTCAAGGAAAACTACCCGAAGGTGAAGATTGAAATTCTGGACGGCAACTATGATGAGATTCGGGAATGGATCATCCGTGGGCAGGTGGACTGCGGTTTCCTCTCGTCCATTGTGGCAGACGACCTGAAATTCTACCCGCTCCGGGACGATCCGCTGTGCGCTGTGTTCCCGGAGGGGCATCCGCTGGCTGCACATTCCAGTGTGACCCTGCCGCAGCTGTTTCAGTATCCGCTCATCATCGAAACGCCCGGCTGCGATAACGACATCCAGCACCTGATGCTCAAATGCCCGGTGAAGCCGAATATTTCATACAGCTTCCGGGACGATACCCTCATCATGGCGTTCGTGCGCAGCGGGCTGGGCGTGACCATCTCGCAGGAACTGGTGATGCAGGCGTTCGGCTGCCCCGGTGTGGTATCCCGCCCGCTGGAGCCTGCCTGCTGCCGGACATTGGGGCTGGCGTTTTCCAAGACGGCGAGCTCGGTGGTGAGCCAGACGCTGCTGGAATATCTGAGATCCACCCGGCAGCGAAAGGAAACACCGGAGATAAAATAAGAACAAAGCGCGGAGAACGGTATAAAAGCCGCTCTCCGCTTTCCCAGCAGTTGCTCCTTGATCTCCTTGGAGATGACCGCCTGAAAATCGCGCACGATGGTGGGGAGCAGTTCCCTGCACCCTCAAAGGACTTTCTCTGTTGTCATTCTGCCTGTATCTCTTCCACCAGCGGCAGATAGTCGGCACAGTATTTCCGGTACAGCGGCTGTACCAGCTGGCGGAAGTTCTGCATTTCCTCTTTGGGCAGCGGCAGCTCCCGGCACCCACCAGCCAATGCCGCTTCTCGGGCGGCTGTTTCCTCCTGCGCCCAGAGCTGGCGCTCGTATTGCGCCGATGCCCGGGCACATTTCTGCAGAATCTGCTGGTACTCCTCCGGCAGTGCATCCCATGTGCGGCCGGAAGCCAGCTGCACCTCCGGTACGCGGCTGTGCTCATCGGCCATGTAGTACCGCGCCACCTTGTAGTGCTCCATGGAATAGTAGGCCGGCCAGTTGTTTTCGGCGGCATCGATCTGCCCGGTCTCAAACGCCGAGTACACGTCGCTGTAAGCCGTGGTCTCCGGCACTGCACCCAGCAGGCGGATCATGTCGATCACGATCTGCGAATCCTGCACGCGGATGGTCTTGCCCTGTAAATCGTTCAGGCTGCGCACCGGCTGACGGGCATAGAACGAGCGGGCACCCGCGTCGTACCAGCTCAGCCCCACCCGCCCCTGCGCGGTAAAGTCCTGCAAAAATTCTGCTCCGATGCTGCCATCCAGCACACGCCACATATGGTCGGCATTCCGGTAGAGATACGGCAGCAGCAGTACGTTGAGCCGGGGCAGATCGTCTGTGACCGCGCAAAATCCACGCCGCCAATGGCAAGCTGCTCCCACACCTGCTGTTCCGAGCCGTACTCGCCGTTCGCTTTGACCTGAATGACCACCTTGCCCCCGGTCTGCTGCTGCACAAGGTCTGCAAAATACTGCGCGCCCTGTGTAGTGGGGTACCCGGCGGGCTGGTTGTCGGCATAGGTCAGCACATAGTCCGGTGTGGTCTGCGGCTTTGCGCCACAGCCTGCCAGCTGCAAGGCTGCAAAGCCCAGCCCGGCTAAAAAGGTCCGTCTGCGCATGGTGTCTCCCTCCCTTTGCAGATAGTATAGCGCACAAGACTGCTTTTGTGCAAGAGACAAGAAAAGGCGGTGCCCGCCGCAAAGCAGGTACCGCCTTTTTAGGAGAAGAAGAATAAGAACAAGAAGGAGATGTCTCAGTTACATCAGGCCCATTGCCTGCGGCAGTGCGGTAGACACTGCCGGGATAAAGGTGACCAGCAGCAGGCCGCCGATGATGGCCACATAGTACATAAGCATATACGGCATGACCTTGGAAAGCGAGGTGCGCCCCACCTTGATACCCACGAACAGGGCGTTGCCCACGGGCGGGGTGATGTTGCCGATGCAAAGGTTATACACGAGGATCAGACCGAACTGGATGGTGCTCATGCCAAAGCTCTGGCAGATGGGCAGAAACAGCGGGGTGAAGATGAGGATGGCCGGGGTCACGTCCATGAAGGTGCCGGACACCAGCAGGATCACGTTCATGATGAGCAGGATGATGTATTTATTGCTGGTCAGGCTCAGCAGGGCTGCCGCCACGGCATCCGGGATCTGCAAAAAGGCCATGACCCAGCCCAGAATGTTGGAAACACCCACAAGGAACACCACCATGCCGGACATCTTGGCAGAGTCCACGATGATCTTCCACAGGCTCTTCAGGTTGATGGAGCGGTAGCAGAAAGCCAGCACCAGCGCATAGACGACCGCGATGGCAGAGCCTTCGGTGGCAGAGAACACACCGCCGATGATGCCGCCAATGACCACGATAATCAAGGACAGAGAAGGCAGGGCGCGCAGGGTGCAGACGCCGAGGTTTTTCCAGTCAAATTTGCCGGGGGTGCCTTTATAGCCCAGCTTGACCGCCAGCAGCACGCCCACCACGCAGCAGCACAGTGCCCAGATGATGCCGGGGATGTAACCAGCCATGAACAGCGCAGCCACAGAGGTACCGCCGGATGCCAGCGAGTAGGTGATCAGGGCGTTGGACGGCGGGATCAGCAGGCCGGAGCAGGAGGAAGCGGCGTTGGTGGCAGCGGTCACGGCGGGGTCGTAGCCCTGCTCGTCGGCACCGTCGCGGATCATGGAGCCAACAGCAGCCGCAGCAGCGGAAGCAGAGCCGGAGATGGCGCCGAACAGGGCGTTGGTGCCGATGTTGGTCACCAGCAGCGCGCCGGGCAGCTTGCCCAGAATGGCCATGACGAAATCCACCAGACGCTTGGCGATGCCGCCCTGATTCATGATGTTGCCGGCCAGAATAAAGAACGGGATGGCGGTCAGGCTGAACTTGCTCATGCCCACAAAGGTGCGCTGGGCAGCGGTCAGCACGGCTACGTTCAGATCAATGGAAGAAAGGATGGCAGTCAGGGAAGAGACTGCAATGGCGTACGAGATAGGCACGCCGAGGAACAGCAGCACCAGCAGCACTGCCAGAATTACGAGTAACGCTTGAATTGCCACAGCTTAGTCCTCCTTGTTTTCCTTGTCAGCATCGGCAGCCATTTCGGCTTCCACCTTTGCAAAGTCTGCATCCTCCGGGGTATCCAGACAGATGGAGCCGTTGGCGATACCGATAATGTTCAGCACGGAATACACCAGAATGATCACGCCGCAGATGGGCATGACCCAGTAGAACACGCCCACGGCTACGCCCAGCGAGGAGGTCTGCTGTCCCATAGCCAGCTGGGACACCTGAAAACCGCCGAACACCAGAATGGTCGCGGAGAAGAGGAAGGCGATGACCTCGGCAAAGATGTGGAACGCCTTGCGCATGATGGGGTTGAACCGGTCCACCAGCACGGGGATGTTCATGTGGCCGCGCTCGCCGGAGACGATGGTGGCGCCCAGCATGGTGCTCCAGCCGAACAGATAACCCACCAGCTCTTCCGACCATGTGGAGGGAGAGTTGAAGATGTAACGCACGATGACCTGATAGGTGGTCAGCACCACCATGACTGTCATGCTCAGACCTGCCAGCAGGTTGAGCACCTTGTTCAGGGTATTTCTCAGTTTTTCCATGATGCTCCTCCTCAGTCCGCAGTATGGGCAGCGTTGTGCTGCTGAATCAGGTCATAAATGGGCTGCAAGTCCGGGTTTGCTGCCAGCACGGAATCGTGCAGGGGGGCCATAGCCTCCTGAAACGGTGCAGTGTCCGGGTAAATAAAGTTGACGTGTTGCTCATTCTCGGCCTTATCTTTCGCCTCAGCCACAGCATCCTCCCAGGCGTCCTGCTCGGTGTTCTTCACGATCTGGAAGCCCTCTTCAAAGATCGTGCGCTCCTCTTCGCTGAGTCCGTTCAGGAAGGCGTAGTTTGCCACCAGCAGATCCGGCACCATCTGATGCATATCGTAGGAGTAATACTTGCAGATATCGCCGTGGCCGTTATCGGTCAGAGCCAGCTCGTTGTTCTCGGCACCATCCAGAATACCGGCCTGCAATGCGGTGTACACATCACCGAAGCCCATGGGAGTAGCCGTGCCGCCCAGCAGACGCATCATTTCCACGTTGGTGGGCGACTGCTGCACGCGGATCTTCAGACCCTTCAGGTCGGAGGGCTGGTTGATGGGGGTCTTGATGGTGTAGAAGTTGCGGGTACCGGCATCCAGCCACGCCACCGTTTCCAGACCGGCCTTGGAAGTGGTCTTGAAAATGGGATCCGTCACCTCGGGGTCGTCCATCGCCTCGTGGTAGGCTTCCACGCTGGAGAACAGGTAAGGCAGGTTGAAGATCTGGTATTTGGCGCTGAAGGTCTCCATGATGGCATTGGACGCCACCACAAAGTCGATGGCACCGGTCTGGGTCAGCTGCACCATTTCGGTCTGGGAGCCCAGCAGCTCGCTGGGGTACACCTCCACGCGGTACTTGTCGCCCAGCTTCTCGTTGATATAGTTGGCGAAGGCTTCCAGTCCCAGATGATCCGGGTGGGTCTGGGACTGCACATGGCCGATGCGCACGATTTTGCGGTCGTCATCGGAGCCGGCGCCGCAGCCGGTAAGCATCATGCTGCTGGTCAGTGCCGCCGCGCCCATCAGCGACAGAAACGTTCTTCTCTTCATGAATGGCATCCTCTCTTTTCGCGCTTTTTCTATGATTATAGTTTAACAACTCGTTCATTTTTGCGAAACCGGATTATTTTGTGAAACGCAGTACGATTTTGTCTTTGTTGTATCCAAGTACAATTTTTGCGTTTTTCTGACGAAAGAAACTGGCAAAAATAAAGAAGCGCCCGTCCCTCTCCTGCTGACAGACAGGAAAGAACGAGCGCTTCCTTTGTATCCGATTTATCCCTGTACCGCCTTTTCCGCTGCGGCTACACGGTATTCCGAAGGGGTCTGGCCGGTCAGGCGCTTGAACACCCTTGTAAAATAGTTGGCGTCGCTGTAACCCACAGCAGCGCCGATATCCTTCAGGCTCAGGCGCGGGTCCAAAATCAGCTGGCGCGCCTTGTTCACCCGATATTCGTTCAGGTAGGCCGAAAAGTTCACCTTAAAGCACTGCTTGAACAGCTTGCAGAAGTAGGCGTCCGAGTAGCGCAGCGCAGCGGCGGCATCCTGCATGGAGATATCCTCCCCATAGTGGGCGTCGATGAAGCGGCTGATCTCTGCCCGGATGATGGCGGTGCGCATATCCTCGTCCTCTTCCCGGCGGAGGGGCTCTGCAGGCGCAGGGGGCTGTGCTGGGCGGGCGGGCAGTTGCACCGACACCTGCCGGATGGCATCCTCCACCGCGAATACCAGTTCCTGCTCGTTGTAAGGCTTGAGCAGATAGTCCAGCGCCCGCACAGAGATTGCCTGCCGCGCATAGTCGAACTTATCAAAGCCGGTCAGAAACAGGATGGCGCAATTTTTGTCCGTTTCGCGGATCTTGCGCGCCACCTCCAGCCCGGTGAGACCCGGCATTTCAATGTCCAGCACAGCCACCTGCGGCGCTTCGCGGGCAAAAATTTCCAGCGCCTCTCTGCCATTTTTGGCCTCATACAGGCTTATCAGATCTCCCAGATACTTCTGCAAAGTCCGGCACAGCACCTTGCGCTCGATCAATTCATCCTCTGCCACCAGCAATTTGCACTTCACGAGAGCGTCTCCTCCTTTTCTTCTGGCTGCTGCGTTTGCGGCAGTTCAAACCGCACCACAGTGCCATGACCTGCACGGCTGTACATCTGCATTTTACCGCCCGGATACAGCATCCCGATGCGGCGGGAAATGTTGCCAAGGCCGATGCTGCGGCCGGTCTGCTCGCTCTGGGCAATTTTTGCCTGCACGGCGTCCAGCTCCTCTGGGGTCATCCCCTTGCCGTTGTCCGCGACCGTGAGCACCAGCACCTTGCCCTGCATCCATGCCCGCAGCAGGATGCGTCCGCCTTCCTCGCGGGACTTGAGCCCGTGCGAGTAAGCGTTTTCCACCACCGGCTGCAGCATAAAGGACGGCACCAAAACCGCCGCAGGCTGCACCCGGATGCTTTTTTCTACGGTAATGCGTCCGTCAAACCGCATCTGCTGCAAATAAATGTAGTCCTCCAGCCCGTCCAGTTCCTCCTCCAGCGTGATCTGCTGGCGCTTGGTGCGCAGGTTGTGCCGGAACAAACTGCCCAGATGCACGATCATCTGGTCGGTGGTGGAAGCATCCTCCAGCCGCGCCATACAGGAGATCATGTTCAGGGTATTGAACAGAAAATGCGGGTTCACCTGACTTTTAAGCACCTCCAGCCGGGTGTGCTCCAGATCTTTTTCCAGTGCAAGGTTCCGCACTTCTTCCCGGTGCAAGGCCTGCTGGGTGGTCAGCTGCTGCGCCATGGCGTGTTTCATCTGGTTGAAGGTGGCCGTCAGCCGCCCCACCTCGTCGCTGCTTTTTACCGGAAGATCCGGGCTGGAAAAATCTCCCTCGGCAATGCTGTGAGAAGCCTGCGCCAACCGCAGCAGCGGACGCACCACTGCGCGGCTCAGCACCCGGATGAGCAGCAGCATCAGCACAGCCGCCGTCAGGAACAGCCCCAGATACAGCCACGGCAGATGCCGGATGTGAGCCGCCGTGCTGCTGTAAAGGGCGTTTTCCTGTTCCAGCGTGGCCTGTGTCAGGCGCAGCGCATACGCGGCAAGGTAGTCCTGCAAAGCTATCACATGGTACATCTGTTCAATATAGGTATCTGCCGAGGGCGAAAGCTGCAAAAAGGCATCCCGCTCCTGCCGGTAGCCCGCGTACCCCTGTAAAAGGTTCCATGTACGGGCATAGCGCTCTTCACCGATGCGGGCATAATCGAAGGGCAGGGCCGCAAGGCTCTGCTCGGCGGCAGCGCAGGCGGCGGTATAAGCCTGCTCCGTTTCAGAAGTAGGCTGGCGCACATAGCGTGCAAAGGCCTGTGCTTCGTCCTTGAGGGCGTTCTGCACCGTGTAGCAGAGGGCATTGTCGGCCAGCAGCGTATCAAAGGAGTGCACCGTCCATTGACCTGCTATGGTAGCAATGCCGGTAGAAAGCATTGTGACCAGCAAAATCGCGGCAAGCCATGCCGTGACCCTGCTGCGCAGGGAGATGCCGCCCTGTGCGGTTTTGTTCCGTGCCATACGCTTTCCCTCCTGCCCTTGCAGCACCCGGTCTTTTTTATAAGATAAGTATAATAATCTCCCGGGAAAAGTGCAACTGCAAAAAAGCACCGGTTTCCGCAAAGAAGCCGGTGCTTGCAGGCAATGTGTCAAGCGGTCAACGGGTCAACAGCTCAAAATGATTCCGCTTGGTGACCAGCAGCCCTTCTTTTTGCAGCTTGGAAAGCTCCACCGACATGGCGGCACGCTCCACGCAGAGAAAATCCGCCAGCTGCTGACGGTCAAAGGGAATATCAAAGGAAAGGGAGGACTGCCGGATGGATTCGGCGGACAGGTAGGACAGCAGCTTTTCCCGGGTGGTGCGCTTGCTGACATGGGTGATCTTATCGTTAAAAAGCAGTATTTTGTTTGCCAGAACGCTGACCAGATTGCGGATGAGTTTCTGGTGATGGTCGCAGGCGGTGGGGCAGGCGGTGAGCAACCGCTTGACGTTCAGCAGCAGGATCTCGCAATCCTCCTCTGCCACCACGCTGATGTTCAGGATGGCACCGGGGGTGGCGGCGTAAGGCTCCCCGAAAAAGTCTCCGGTATTGCACTTGGACAGGATATTGCGGTGTCCCCAAAGATCCTCCTGTATCACAAGGGTGGAGCCAGACAACATGAGCCCCATGACCTCCGTGGAATCTCCGGCACGGAAAATGTAGGAGCCCCGGGGCCGGGTGATTTTCGCTGCACTGACACAGTGCAGGATGGACAAGATCTCATCATCGCAAAGCCCGGTAAAGAAGGGGCAGCTCCGCAGAACAGGCAGATATTTTTGCATAAATGCTCTCCTTGTTGGAATTCAAACATACAAGATGGCTTTAGTATACTATAATAAACCTGCAAATGCAAAAAACACCCACAACAGGAGAGTATAGATATGATTCGGAAGATCATCCATATTGACGAAGAAAAATGCAACGGCTGCGGCTTGTGCGCAACCGCCTGCCATGAGGGAGCCATTGATATCATCAACGGCAAAGCAAAGCTGGTGCGGGAAAATTTCTGCGATGGCTTTGGCGACTGCCTGCCGGGCTGCCCCACCGGAGCTATCACCTTTGAGGAGCGGGAAGCCCCTGCCTACGACGAGGCAGCGGTGCAGGAGAACAAAAAGAAAAAGGAATTGCAGGAGAAGATGAAGCACCTCCACGAGGGCGGCTGCCCCGGCTCCCGGATGCGGATGCTGGAACAGCCGGAGGCTGCCGAAAGTGCAGTTGCCGCCCCTGTGCAGCCGGTCTCCCGCCTGCGCAACTGGCCGGTGCAGATCAAGCTGGCACCCATCCATGCGCCCTACTTTGAGGGTGCAAAGCTCCTGATTGCAGCGGACTGCACGGCCTATGCCTACGCCAATTTCCATCAGGAGTTTATGCGCGGCAAGGTGACCCTTATCGGCTGCCCGAAGCTGGATGCTGTGGATTACAGCGAAAAGCTGACCGAGATCCTGCGCAGCAACGATATCCAGAGCGTGACTATCCTCCGCATGGAGGTGCCCTGCTGCGGCGGCTTGGAGATGGCGGCGAAAAAGGCGCTTCAGACCAGCGGAAAGTTCATTCCGTGGCAGGTGGTCACCATCTCCATTGACGGAAAAATTCTGGATTAAAAGCACAGGGCAGACCTATACCGCCTTTTAATGCTTTACGCATTTCTTGCCTTGCGGTAAAATACCATAGATTCCATAAGCGGGCGACCTGAAAAAGGCTGCTCGCTTTTTTATCGTCATCGCAGTATTTTTGCGGGAACGGCTTTTTGCCGGTAAGGGATAAAAGCGTTCCATAGAAAATAGGTGCTCTTTACAAGAAAAAATCTTGAAACGCTTCTGTTATAATGTTACAATTATGCTACATAATAGGATAGATATTCAAAAAAGCTGCTGACAGCAGAACGAGAATGATATTGCAAGCACCTTCCTGAAATCGGTGAAGTGAAAATAAAGCCGGAATGAGACCGTCTGGGGTGGAGAAAGATTGGATAAAATGAAAAACTCTGGAATGAGCGAAACCATGCAGACCTTGACACGGAAAAGCGCCTGTGTGATGCTGAGCCTACTGTTGCTACTGTCAGCCGTGCTCCCTGTGAAAGCTGCCGCGGAAACCGCCTCTGCAAAGGTTGTTCGTGTCGGCTCGTTTGAGGACACCTTCAACTATGTCAACGAGAAGGGCGCAAGAAAGGGCTACGGCTACGAATTGCTGGAGACCTTGTCCGGCTATACAGGCTGGCAGTTCGAGTATGTGACCTGCGACTGGTCAGACTGCTTCGAAAAGCTCAAAAACGGCGAGATCGACATTATTGGCGGTATCTCTTATACGGAGGACCGCACCCAGGAGATGCTGTTTTCAGACGAGCCGATGGGAGTGGAAAAATATTACCTCTACGCCGATCTCTCGCGCGCAGACATCTCCGCCTCCGACTTCAAGACGCTGAACGGCAAAAAGATCGGCGTTCTGATGGGAACAGAGCCGGAAGTGATGCTGGCCGAGTGGGAAGAAAAATACGGCCTGAAAACGGAACACGTCAACATCTCCAACAACGAGGATGTGAAGCAAAAGCTGGCAAACCACGAGATCGACTGCTTTGTTTCGCTGGAAGAATCCTTCTGGGCAGAGCGTGGCATCTCGACCATAACCCGTGTGGGAGAATCCGGCATCTACTATGCGATCAACAAAAACCGGCCTGATATCAAGGAAGAACTTGACGATGCGATGCGCGCGTTGGACGAAGCTGTGCCTTTTTATACGGCGGATCTGTACAAAAGATATTTCTCAATGGATTATACGCCCATCCTTACAGGGGAGGAAAAGGCGTGGCTCAGAAAGCACGGTGCGATCAGGATGGGCTTTCTGGCGAGCGACAGCGGCGTCAGCACCTATGACCCTGCCACCGGGGAGTTTACCGGGGTAATCACGGACTATATTCAGTTTGCAGCAGATTGTCTGGGCAATCAGGAACTGGAATTCCAGCTGGTCGGCTATGACAGCAAGGAAGCAGAACTGGATGCGCTGAAATCGGGCGAGATCGACATGATCTTCCATTGCGACCAGAACCCCAATCTGGCGGAAGAGTATCACTTTGCCTGTACCAACACAACGTGGACCTCCAACCTGATGGCGGTCACGAACAAACAGCACTTTAACGAAAACAATGTAAACCGCATTGCCGTTCCCCAAAACAAACTCTCCCTGAAAAAGTACCTTGCGTTTTATTACCCGCAGTGGGAGATCGTGGACTGCGATACACAGGAGGATGCGGCAAGGCTGGTCAAAGACGGACAGGCAGATTGCTTTGTTACCGGGATCAGCAGTGAGAATAAATACAGCAAGAAATACAGCTTTTACAGCGTTCCGCTGGTAAACCCTGTAAGATCCTGCTTTGCGGTCAATAGCGGAAACCGCAGCCTGTTGTCCATCCTGAACAAAACGATCAAGGCAATGCCTGTTAATATGCTTGCCGGCGCGCTTGCGATGTATAAGAGCTCCGCGCGGAAGGTTACCCTGAGCGATTTTATAAAGGATAACTTCTTTAAAGTTATGTTGATCAGCAGCATTGCTGTTGCAGTTGTTCTGCTCACGATTTTGATGCTGCTCCAGAAGGCGCGTAAAGCCGAAGCTGCTGCAAGGAAAGCCGCAAGCGATACGCAGGAACTGAATGCAAAATTGCAGGTCGCCGTGGAAAAAGCAGAGAGCGCGAACCGCGCCAAGAGCACCTTCCTTTCCAATATGTCCCACGATATCCGCACCCCCATGAACGCCATCATCGGCTTTACCACGCTGGCGCTCAGCAATATTGACGATACAGACCGGGTGAAGGATTATCTTGGCAAGACCCTTGCATCCAGCAACCATCTGCTCTCCCTCATCAACGATGTGCTGGATATGAGCCGCATTGAAAGCGGAAAAATTCATCTGGAAGAGGTGGAAGTTAACCTTTCGGATGTGTTGCACGATTTAAAAACCATCGTCAGCGGGCAGATTTATGCAAAACAGCTGGAACTTTACATGGATGCCATGGACGTGACCGACGAAGACGTCTACTGCGACAAGACCCGGCTGAATCAGATCTTGCTGAACCTGCTGTCCAACGCCATCAAGTTTACCCCGGCGGGCGGCACGGTCTCGGTACGGGTGCGGCAGCTTGCCGGTAAAGTGCGCGGCTGCGGACAGTACGAGTTCCGCATCAAGGATAACGGCATCGGCATGAGCCAGGAGTTTGCCCAAAAGATCTTTGAACCATTCGAGCGGGAGCGCACCTCCACGGTAAGCCGCATCCAGGGCACCGGCCTTGGCATGGCCATTACCAAAAACATCGTGGATATGATGGGCGGCACCATCGAGGTGCAGACAGCGCAGGGCAAGGGCACCGAGTTTACCGTCTGCGTGCCCATGCGCGCACAGACCGAGCAGCGCCCGGTGGAAAAGATCACCGAGCTGGAGGGCCTGAAGGCACTGGTGGTGGATGACGACTTCAACACCTGCGACAGCGTGACAAAGATGCTGGTCAAGGTGGGCATGCGCGCCGAGTGGACCCTTTCCGGCAAGGAAGCGGTGCTGCGTGCGCGGCAGTCTATCGAGATGAGCGATGTCTACCACGCCTATATCATCGACTGGCGTCTGCCGGATATGAACGGCATCGAGGTCACCCGCCAGATCCGCAGCCTGCACGATGATACGCCTATTATCATCCTGACCGCCTACGACTGGTCGGATATTGAAGTAGAAGCAAAAGCAGCCGGCGTGACCGCCTTCTGCTCCAAGCCCATGTTCATGTCCGACCTGCGCGAGACCCTGATGAGCGCCCTTGGCCAGAAGCCGGCGGATGCGGTGCAGAGGCTTTTGCCGGAAAAGAACGCCGACTTCAAGGGCAAGCACATCCTGCTGGTGGAGGACAACGAACTGAACCGCGAGATCGCGCAGGAGATTCTGCAGGAGTACGGCTTCCTTGTCGATACGGCTGAAAACGGCGCCGTAGCGGTGGAAAAGGTAAGTACCGCCGCGCCGGGCAGCTATGATCTGGTACTGATGGATGTGCAGATGCCGATCATGGACGGCTATACCGCCACCCGGAAGATCCGCGCACTGGACGACCCTGCGCGGGCAAAGCTGCCGATTATTGCCATGACCGCCAACGCCTTTGACGAGGACCGCCGCAACGCCTTGGAAAGCGGCATGAACGGCTTTTTGTCCAAGCCCATCGTGATCGACGACCTTGTGCAGGAACTGCGCAAAATTTTGTAAATGAAACGCCGGTCAGGTGAATAAAAAAGAATGCACCCGCAGTATTTGCGCCCGGAGGCCAAAACCTCTGAAAAGCCTGCGGCGGCATCATGGAGCCGGTAGCCGTCTGGGTACGCAAAGACGGCGAGTGGGCCATCATCCACCGCTGCAAACGCTGCGGAAAACTCAGCTCCAACCGTGTGGCGGCAGACGACAACCCCATGAAGCTCATGAGCATTGCCATGAAGCCGCTGTGCTCTCCGCCGTTCCCGCTGGACTATATTGAGGAAATGACCGCCCTGATGGGCGGTGATGGACGGATGCGGTAAGCCGCAGGAGGAACTACAAGATGGAGTATATCCGAATCACAAAAGAAAACATCGACAAGGAACACATCTGTTGTGCCATGTCCGGCAAACAGAGCCTTGCCAAGAAGGAATGGCTCAAGCAGCGCTTTGAGGAGGGGCTTGTTTTTTACCGCAGTGCGGAGCGCGGCAAATGCTTTATCGAGTACATCCCGGCGGAAAACGCATGGGTGCCCATTGATGCCGATGGCTATCTGTACATCAACTGCCTGTGGGTCTCCGGCTCCTTGAAAGGGCACGGCTATTCCAGCGAACTGCTGGAAGAATGCCTTCGGGATGCCAAGGCGCAGGGCAAAAACGGCGTTTGTATTCTGTGTGCAGAGGGGCGCAAACGGGAGTTTCTCGCTGATCCCAAGTTTTTGACCCATAAGGGCTTCAAGGTTTCGGACACCTCCGATTGCGGCATCAACCTCATGTACCTGCCCCTTGCAGAGAGTGCCCAGCCGCCAAAATTCAAAGACTGTGCCAAGCACCCCAAGGTAGAGGAAAACGGCTTTGTCCTCTACTATACCGACCAGTGCCCCTACACCTATTATTGGGTGCCAAAGGTGCAGGAGGCCGCAAAGGAACATGGGATTCCGTTCAAAGCCATCCACGTCACAGAGAAAGAGACGGCACAGAATGTGCCCGCACCGGTCACAACATACGCATTGTTCCGGGATGGGAAATTCGTGACACAGGGCATCCAGTCGGACAAGAAATTTTTGAAATTAGCAGGCGCAGCGGATTGAGAGATTCAGGAGGAAAAATGCAATACGATCAAACGGTTATCACACCAAAAGGACTGGCAGTCCACATCCGAAACGGCGTGGCATCCGATGGAAGCGCTGTGCTTGAAAACTTTGATTTGACACACGCAGAAACCGATTATCTGCTGAGTTATCCCGATGAAAATCACTTTGATGCGGAACAGGAAAGCCGCTACTTAGAGAAAAAAGAAACCAGTCCGAATGAGATCGAACTGATCGCCTTTGTGGACGGTAAAGTGGCAGGAACTGCCGGGATCGATGCAATCGGAGCGCAGTATAAAGTGACGCATCGTGCCGAATTTGGCATCAGCATCCTAAAAGAGTATTGGGGTCTGGGGATCGGGCGAGCCTTGATGGAAGCCTGTATCCATTGTGCTAAAACCGCCGGATATGCTCAGTTGGAGCTGGATGTAGTGACGGAGAACGCAAGAGCAATTTCCATGTACCAGATGGCAGGGTTTGTGGAATATGGCAGAAACCCAAAAGGTTTTCGCTCTCGGAACGCTGGATATCAGGAACTGATCTCCATGCGGCTGGAATTGTAGAGCTTATCGACTGAAAACAGCCCTCCTGACCATGACGGCCGGGAGGGCTGTTTTTGGTAGGGAGGTTGACCAGTATGAGGACGATACCCGGACTACCGCAAGGCGCGGAACGAGATGCAGGAACTGGTTCGGGCACAGAAAAATGTAGAACGTTTTTTTGCAGAGGAAAAGAACACCACCGAGAAAACACAGACACGTTAAAAAAAGTCGCCGAGGAGCTTTCCCAGTTGGGAGGCATCCTCGGCGGATTTTTTAGTTTATATAGCAGCTTTGCGGAGCAATGCGCCTGTTACCCGTATATTTTCCCCACGATCTTTCCGCGTGCTGCGGCGGGCAGAAGCTTGCACAGCAGGCTCAGGAACTTATACTGTGCACCGGCAACATAAACGACCGCCGGCTTCTTTTTCTCCACAATACCGGCGATGTACCGTCCAATGCGTGCCGGGTCCATGCCGTTTTGCTCGTCGTGCTCCATCTGACTGACGCTCCGGGAGATACGTCCACCGTATTCGTCATCGCCGAGAATGCTTTTCTGACGTGCTTTTGTAAAACCGGTACAGATGTCACCCAGTTCTACGACGGTAACATGGATGCCGTAGGGCTTGACTTCATTTGCCAGAGCGTAAGAGTAAGAAGAAACGGCGGCTTTGCTTGCGGAGTAGAAGGTCTGGAACGGAATGTGCGCTACGGCGGCAACGGAGCTGATGTTCACAATATGCCCCTTCCCTTGATGGCGTAGGAAGGGGAGAACCGCTTTATTTACAGTGACCGTTCCGAAGAAATTCACATCGAACTGTGCTTTGGCTTGTTCCATGGACGTAAACTCCACCGCACCGGAAATGCCAAAGCCTGCACAGTTGATCACCGCATCAATTTTAGTTTCTTTTTGGATGACCTGCTGCACAGCGGCGTTGACCGCATCTTCATCGGTCACATCGACAGACAGATGGGTAACGCCCTCCATAGGGATATTTCTGCGGCTGAACTCATAGACGATGCAGCCGTTCTCCTTCAGAGCGGATGCCGTGCACCGCCCGATGCCGGAGCTTCCTCCGGTAACAATGACGACCTTGTTGTTTTCTCCCACCATGATTTTCCTCCTGAAAATGTTGATTTGGTTCGAGTATACCGCATCGCAGGGCGACTGTCTATACGGATAGCCGGATCGTGGAAAAGTACAGGGATCAACTTGCGTAAATTTTCACGCAGATTGGCCTCTCTTTTTTACACAACCAATGCCAATTAGCGCTTGAAAACGAAACGCTGCGCAAGTATACTATACTAGTTATACTGTACAAGCTTGATCACAAATCAGTATGCCAGTTGACCATAAAAGACATACCAGAATTGAAGTGCGCGGCAGAATCAAAACCCTACGAGGATGAAAATGAAATTCGATAGAAGACTTACAGATGAAATCTACACTTCCGATACGGTAAGGCTGGGAAAAAATGCATTTCAGGCCATGCAGGAGACGATCTATCATAATGGCGGTGTCGGAACCATTACCGGGTACTATGATGCCGAATTGTCGATCCTGTCGGTCAGTGATCTGTTGCTGCATAATCTGAACCACAGCTATGCATCCCTGATGGAACAGACAAAGGGTTCGCTGAAGAATCTTTTCTATAAGAAAGATGCCGCATTCCTCGACAATGCACGCTTTCGTCAGCTCCAAGGCGAAGGGGAAGGCCGGATCCTCACGGCAGATGGGGCTCCCGTCTATGTGCGTCTCTACAAAAAAGATGCAGTCGATACGGATGGAACACCGATCTGGATCATGTCAGTACAGATGAACTGGGCGTATGAGAACCTTGCGCTGGTTAATGAATCCATCCATTCTGCACTATGGTATTTTGAGTGTAATGAAAACGGTGAGATCGTTCATGTGAACTGGAGCCATGCGTTCCGGCAGATCCTTGGATATCATGACATTCTGGATTTTCCGAACAAACTGGATTCGTGGTCGAACCTTCTGCACCCGGAGGACTATGACCGGGTAATGCAGCTGCTTTTGGAAACGATTGCGGACAAAACCAATACTACAAAGTATAATGTTGAGTACCGACTGAAAATGCAGGATGGCCAATACCACTGGTTCCGGGCATCGGCGGAGGTGATACGCCGTCTGGATGGTTCGGCCAATCGAATTGCCGGAATCATCAGCAACATTGACGCGGAAAAAAGAAGCCGGATGCAGGCGCAGCGGGCAGCGGCATTTCACCGTGCATTTACCAGCGCAAACCTCTGCGAATACTATGTAAATCTGGAAAAGAACACCTTTGACACTTTCAAAGTGGAGCCCTCTTTGATGACGGCCTTTGAGCAGAACCACACATGGGATGGACTAGTCAGATTCCTTGTGGATAACTATGTGGTTGAAGAGGACAAAAAGTCTGTAACGGATTTCTACAATCGCGCCTACATCACGGAAAAACTAAAGGGGCTTGAGACGGAGCTGCGTCAGGAGTGCCGCATCGTTCTGAATGGGGAGGAACGATGGGTCAGCAACGTGGTCATGCGCGGCGAGATCGAAGATTCCGAATATGCGATGATTTTTCTGCGGGACATCACAGAGTCCAAAGCAGAGACGGCACGGCGGATGCAGATGGCCTCAGATAACGCATCGATGGATCTTTTGATCAAGAGTATGGTGCGTCTGCTGGACCGCTTTGTCGTCTGCGATCTGGAGAATGACCGGTACCGGTTCTATAATCTGCAAGGTGAAATGATATACGCGCCGACGGGAACCTACCATGATTTTGTGGAGCAGGTGGCTGTAAGGTATAAGACGTTGGAGCCATTGGCGGCGATAGACGCATTGTTCTCGCCGGAAAATATCTGCAAGAATTTGCAGGGCGAGAACGACATCTACAAATTTGAATACTGCTCCATAGATGAGAACACCTATAAGATCGCTTCCTTCATTCCGCTGGAGTGGGATGGCACAAAGCTGGTCAAAGCACTGTTGGCATCTATGGATGTGTCACAGGAGAAAAAGGCCGAGATCGAATCCCATAAGGCACTGAAGGATGCGTACCGGGCGGCAGAAAACGCAAGCCGCGCCAAGACGGAATTTCTCTCCAATATGTCCCATGATATCCGTACACCGATGAATGCAATCGTTGGTTTGACCGCCATTGCGGGTGCGAATATCGAGAGCCAGGACAGGGTGGTCGAGTGCCTTGGCAAGATCACAAAATCGAGCCGTCATCTGTTGGGACTGATCAATGAAGTGCTGGATATGGCCAGAATCGAGAGCGGGCGAATGAGCCTTGCCGAGGAGGATTTCAGCCTGCCGGAGCTGGTCGATAACCTGCTCACCCTCACAAAACCGGCAATCGACGAGCACAAACATCAGCTCGAAGTCCATGTTGAGCACATTGAGCACGAAGCTGTCTGCGGCGACAGCCTGCGCATCCAGCAGGTCTTTGTGAACCTGATGAGCAACGCCGTCAAGTACACCCCGGATGGAGGAAACATCACCCTTACGATCAAGGAAAAACCGAACGGCTTCTCGGAGCTTGGCTGCTACGAGTTTTCCATCGAGGACAACGGCATCGGTATGACGCCGGAATTCCAGAAGATCATGTTCGAGCCGTTCAGCCGGGCAGACGATCACCGGACGACCAAGGTGCAGGGCACCGGTCTTGGCATGGCCATTGCAAGAAACATCGTCAACCTGATGAATGGTGACATTCAGGTCGAAAGCGCTCCCAACAAGGGAACGAAGATCACGGTCACGGTCTATCTGAAGCTTCAGGAGAACGAGAAGGAACAGGAAAAAGAACTGCTCGATCTGCCGGTACTGGTCGTGGACGATGACAAGACCTGCTGCGAAAGCACCGTTGCAACCCTTCAGGAGATCGGTATAGCGGGCGAATGGGTCCTGACCGGCAAGGAAGCCGTGGAACGCTGCGCGGCGCGGCACAAGACCGGCCGCGACTATTTTGCGGTGATCCTGGACTGGAAGATGCCGGAGATGGACGGCATCGCAACGGCCAGAAGGATTCGGGAATGCGTTGGGGAGGACGTCACGATCATCATCCTGACTTCCTTTGATTTCAGCGAGATCGAAGAAGAAGCCAGAGCAGTGGGCGTGAATGCGTTTATGGCAAAACCGCTGTTCCGTTCTCGTCTGACGGCAACTCTGCGACAGTTTACATCCGGGAAGAAGGAGAAAAACGCCCGGAACTATCTGGAAGACTTTGCGAAGGAAAACTATGCGGGTAAGCGGATCCTTCTTGTGGAAGATAATGCGCTGAACCGTGAGATCGCAACCGAGATCATAGGCATGACGGGCGTGACCATCGACAGCGCCGAAAACGGAAAAATTGCAGTCGAAAAGGTGATGGAAGCACCAGAAAAGTGGTACGATCTCATTTTTATGGACATCCAGATGCCCATCATGAATGGTTACGAAGCCACTGCTGCGATCCGTGCGCTTGCCGGCAGCCGGGGCAAAGTGCCCATCATTGCCATGACGGCAAATGCCTTTGCCGAGGACGTGCAGCTGGCAAAGAACACCGGCATGAACGAGCATATCGCCAAACCGCTTGATTTGAATAAGCTGAACGATGTGCTGAAACAGTGGCTGTGATCTGTGCATTGCCGTAAGGCACGTGATACTGTTGACCGGGCAATCAAAAAGCATGAAATGAAGAACGCCGAGGAATCCCTTCCCATATGGGAGGAACCCTCGGCGTTCTTTAGTTTATATAGCAGCGGTCCTCACCGGGCAGCAGATAGATCGTATCCACGTTCAGCAGCTCCTTTTCACTATGTTCGTGTGCAAACCGCACAACACGCAACGTCTGCTATTGTACCATGAACCATCAAATTCTTCTATTGACCCTTGCGCCAAAAAGGTACAGGCTTTTTCGTAGGATGTGACGATTGACATCCTCAAAAGCATCCCGCAGGGAGGCGCAGCCTGCATTGAAAATGCAGATCAAAGGGGTTTGGGGCGCTTTCTCAGCAAGCATTTTGCAACGCAAAAAGTGTTTTTGTATAGACGAAAACATTGCTTGCTGGGTCACTTTTCGTCCGGGGCGCTGCCGCTGCCGGAGTTCAGGATCGCCACGAACTGCTGCAGCTGCTTGAGGGAGCTGACACCCAGTTTTTCGTAGATGTTCTTGTTGTGGAAGCGCAGGGTGCTGTCCTTGATGTCCAGCTGCTCCATGATCTCCCGGGTGCGCAGCCCGGCGGCGTAGCCGTCAAAGATGCGGCGTTCGGTCTTGGTCAGGGTGGGAATGCCCGCAACAAAGGTCTGGAAGGCATCGGGCACCGACTCGTTGCGGCACACGTCCGCCAGCCGGGACAGCTCAGTCTGCATCTGCTGGCGTTCCAGCTGCAGCTCGTCCATCCGCCGCCGGGACTCCCGCCGGTCCTCCTCGAACTGCCGGAACGCCGGCGAGAGGATGCGCCGATGGAAGTTCATGCAGCAGAACACCACGAAAAAGGCGATGAACAGGCCGATGAGCAGCATCTGCAGATTGCCGGAAAAGACCAGTCTCCGGTAGTCTGCCATGGGGATGCACACCGCCAGCCGGTAGGACTGGTTCTCGCTCAGGCGGCACAGCTGGGAGATGCCCGCATAGGCGCTGTCGGGGCCGGTCAACTGGGTCAGTCCGCCGCCCATGCTGCGCAGCACCAGCGTGTTCCGGGGGGCATGGTAGTAGCCGCCGGTGGTGCCGCTGCTGAGGGCGGCATCGGCGGCAAGGCCGTCCCCCGCCGGGGCCAGCAGGCAGCTCAGCCGGTCAAAGCCGGTGGGCTGGGCAAAGTTCTGCTTGAAGTAGCTCTCGCTGATCTCAAAGCCGCACAGCCCGTACATCGTGCCGTCCCGCCCCCGCAGGGGCAGCAAAAACAACTGCACCTCCTCCGAGGTGCCGGGCAGCTCGAACCGCTCGGTCAGCGTGTAAGACTGGTACAGCGGGGCGCTGCCGGGGGTCATCCAGCGGTCGTAGTCCGGGAACTGGTCGGTCTGGAACTCCATGCGCCACTTGCGGTGGGGCATCACGCTGTGGGCCTTGCCCACCTCGGCGCTGCCGCGGTAGAGCAGCAGGGGCACGGTGGGGGTGTCGGCCCCGCTTTTTTGCACATACAGCCCGGCGCGGGAATGCTCTGCTCCCTCCATGCGGGTGTTGACGGTGGCATCCAGCAGCACAAAAGCGCCGGAACAGCCGGTCTGGCGCAGGCAGCGGCACAGCGGCTCGATCATTTCCTCCTCCAGCGCGTTCAGCACCTCGGGGGAGTCGTTCAGCTGGGCAAAGGACATCTGCCGCAGGGCAAGCTCCTTGTCCACCTCTGCGCTCATGTCCTCGGACAGGTTCACGCCCATGACCGCCAGCTGGTCAAAATAGCGCTCCATATCGTTCTGGAACACCGAAAACTGGATCTGCAGACTGCGGCTGATGTCCTTTTTGGTGTTGTGCAGACTGGCAAACAGGAACAGCGCCGCACCAAAGGTCAACACCAGCAGCACCACCAGCAGCAGGCAGGCCCACAGCAGCCGGCTGCTCATGGGGCTTTGGCGGATCTTTTCACGGTGCCGGTCAACAAAGTGCATCAAAGTCCCTCCTTTCCGGCAGAGCGGCAGGCTCAGGCATTGTCACACAGCAGCTGCCATGTTTCCTCGGCAAGGGCTTCCAGCGTTTCGCCGTCCGCAAGGCGCTGGGGGTAGTCCTTCTGGCGCTGGCGCAGGCTGTCGTACAAGGTTTTGGCCTTGGCGTGGTACCCCACGATGCCCGGTTCGGACAGGGGGGTGTTCTGGATGCGCATTTCGTTGTAGACGTCGTACAGCCGCTGATAGCTCTGCTGCTCAAAGGGATAGTCCGCAATGGCGTCAAAGGCGGCGCTGGACACCGGCATGTAGCCGGTATCGGCGGCAAATTCCAGATTGCGCTGCTGTTCGGTGAGCCAGCGCAGGAACACGGCGGCGGCTTCGGCCTTCTGGTCGGTGGTCTTAAAGGCACACAGGCCCACACCGGCCTGCGGCATCAGGGGCGTGGCGGTGCCTGCGGCGTGGGGCAGGGGAGCCAGCAGCAGGTCGGTGGGCTCGGTGGTGTTGTCCGGGTAGGTGACGAAATCATTGTAATAAAGGATGGCCGCAGAGCTGCTAAGGCCCGCCAGCGTCTCGCCGGTCATCACCTGCGTGTTGGAGTACAGGTCCGACACCAGAATATCGCCCTGCACCAGCGCCCGGGCAAACTCCATCCACGAAGCGCGGAAGGTCTCGTTGGTCAGATCGTACCAGCTGCCCTTGTACAGCTCTGCGCTGCCCTGTTCCAGTGCGTTCAGTTCCACCAGACGCAGGGGGTAATCCAGCGCGCAGAAGGGCTTGCCCTGCGACCACTGCCGGTAGGCGCCCGCCATTTCAAAAAAGCCGTCCCATGTGGCAAGGGTGGAAAGCTGCGCCCCGGTGTCCGCCGCAAACCGGGCGTACTGGGAGCCGTTCAAAAAGATGAGCTGGGTGGATTTGGACACCGGGAACACCACCTGCTTCCCGTCAATGATGCCGTCCTGCACAAAGCCGGGCACATAGGCCGCCATGTCCTCGGCGGTGAACCAGTCGTTCCAGTCCACAAGGTTCTCAATGCCCAGAGCGCTGGCGTCCGCAGGGTGGGCCGAGAACAGGTCCGGCAGGTCCAGCGCGCCGGGCTTGCCGGCCTTGGCGTCCTGCAGCTGGCCGCCGATGGCGGCACTGTTGGTCATGTTGGTCACGTTGAGCAGGATGCCCTTCTCTCTGCCCACCGTGTCGTTGAACTCGGTCAGCAGGCGGTTCATGGGCGAGTCCGCCTGTTCGCCGTACACATGCCAGATGCTGAGCATGGTGGGGTCCTTGGGAGAAAGCAGGGTCTTGCTGCCGCCGCAGCCCGCAAGAGCCAGACCGGGGACAAGCGCCGCAAGCTTTAAAAATGTCCTTCGTTCCATTTTTCATGACTCCTTTCCGCACATTGCAGCCAGAGGGGAAAACCGACACAGGCAGGGCTGCAGCTGCCTGTTTTGGTGGGAAACCACCCCAAAATCCCCCCAATTTTGGGCTTTTTGGGGGGATTTTTTGAGGGGGAAGCCCCAAAACCCCAAAAATTTTTTTGGAATTGCCCCCCAAAAACGGCTTTTCTGAGGGGGCAATTTTTTCCCGGGTATGATACAGTACAAACAGAAGAGGTCCCGCGCCGGTGCAGAAAGCCTGTCGCTGTGCACAAAACGTGTCGACGGGCAACTGCGGATTCTATTCATAAGGATAGCATAAGATGGAGCGGACTGCAAGTGCAGAGAATACCAAAACCAGAGCCCCCTAAAAAGCAGAGGGGACAAACAGAAAGGAGCACCCCCATGAAAGAGATGAACAGACGCGAATTCCTCACCCTTTCCGGCGCAGCCGTTGTGGCGCTCTCGCTGGCAGGCTGCGGCGGCGGGCCCTCCGCACCTCCCTCACCTCCGGCCTCTGAGAGCAAAGAGATGGCCCTGTTCAAAGCCATCAACGAGGTCTGGTATGAAGTCAACAGAGAAGTAGTCCCCAATCCCAAACTTGATATCTGCAAGTCTGTGGTCTACTGTCAGGAGGCTGCCGACCTCGCAAAGTTTACAGTCAGCCCCTTTGAAAATAATGAACCTGAAGTAGACGAGGAGGATTACCGCAAATGGAACTTGCCTGATGATGTATTCCACGAGTACCAACTCCGTGAGTCTGAAATGATACAGGAAATCAGGAACAAATATGGAAACGGAAGCTATCGGGGGACTGCGGGAGTTTCTAACAGCACCCATGACGGTATGCAATTAAAGCAACTGTATCCTCGTAGTCCGAGCGAGGTCAGGGAGTTTGTGCGGCGTCTGGCCGGGCATGGACTGGCGAGTCCGCATCCCGAGCAGTGGATGATCGGGCTCTACTGCCCCACCATTAAGGGCAAGACCTATACGGTGGCGGTAATGGTAAACTTTGCACCGATCTGAAGCGGGGCAGAGATGCACGGACTTCCCGCAAATCCCGAACCGTAATCTATAATATATTGCATCGAAAGGAGCACCCCCATGAAAGAACTGAACCGACGCGAATTCCTCACCCTCTCCGGCGCAGCTGTTGTGGCGCTGCCTGCGGCGGCGCACCCTCCACGCCCGTAGTGCCCACCGGCAAGGAAGCCGAGCTGCTGGCAGCCATCAACAAGGTCTGGAAGGAAAAGTTTGATGCAGGTCTGGTTGACCATGAGCAGCTGACCCTCAATCAGGATGCGGTGGGTGCCATAAGGTGCTACGGACGTGTTTTTGAAGAGGCCAACGAGACACCGCATACGTTGAAAGACCCTGACCACAAGATCATTTTTGGGGAACTCAATGGACTTGAGGACAAGATACGGAACAAGTATGGCAAGGACAGTTTGGCAGGTATGGCCGGCATCTCCGAACCGTCTCCCGAGAATGTGGTGGCTCTGGAGGATGCGTATTCTTGCGAGGATGCTGCCGTTCGGGCTTTTGTAGCAAAACTGCTGGACAATTCTAATAGCGCCAAGGCAGAGTTCATCAGCATTTATCTCCCGGTGGTTCAGGGCAAGACCTACATGACCGCTGTTGTGTTCCGAAATAACAAGGTATAAGATAACAAGACATCCCCCTGTTTGCCCCGGGCACACTCCCCCTGTGTCCGGGGCTTTATAGAAAGGAGCACCCCCCATGAAACGATACGACCGACGGACTTTCCTGAAGCTCTCCGGCGCATCGGCGGTGATGCTGGCGCTGGCAGCCTGTGACGATAGCTGCTCCTCCGGCTTCACAAGTTCCGGCTCTGCCACAGAAACGCCTCCCTCGCCGCCGATCCCTGTGATCCGGGACGGGCAGAAAATTCTGACCATTTTCAACGCAGAGCTGGCCCGGCGAAAGGTGGAGAACATCAAGTTCGAGTACAGCAAGGGTCTGGAACACGCCATTCAGGCAGATGTGCAGATGTTTGTGGATAACGGCAGCCCGGAGTTCCCATCGGACGAAGGGCTCAGGCTGCGGATGGAGGGCGACTATGCCGCAAAGATGTGGGATGGTCTGCACGAGGCGGGTTACAGCTCCGGCTCCACAGCCATCTTCCGTATGCTCAATCAGTACCGGGTAGGCGTGGATTTCGACTACGAAGGAAAGCACCTTTACAGCATGGATCGTCTCTACCCCGCCACCGAGGCCCAGTTCCAGCAATTGGTGGATGAACTGATCAAGGACTATGGCGGTGTGCCGGGGCTTCATGAGGACGACCCGGTGGTGAATAAGGTAGGCATCACTGTGGTGGATATCAACGACAAGACCTATTGGGCCGCCTACATCATCGACAAGTGGCAAGGCATAGGAGACGGCTGAACCACACCATAGAAAAGGAGCCTACTATGAAATACCAACGCTTTGCGGCCCTTGTGCTGGCTGCCGCGCTGCTGACCGGCTGCGGCGGCACCCAGAGCAGCCCCAGCGCTGCTGCCGACCAAAGCTCCGACAGCAGCCGAAGCACCCCCGGCGCGGTGGCGCAGGCCGCCCAGACAGACCGCATCACCGACCAGTATACGCTGGAAAAGAACGTTTCGGGTGTGTGGGGGGAGGAAGCGGTGCAGTGCATTTCCGTCCATGTGCCGCAGCTGGAATGCGACAGCCCGGATGCCGCCTACATCAACGATGAGCTGAACGCCATCTATGCGGCGGATTTCCGGGAGTTCGAGAACAGCGAGGAGGCCGGGCAGCCGGACGGCGAAGCCCCGCTGATCGGTGTGGGCTGGGATGACTGGTGGTACGGCGACTGCGTCAGTCTGGTGGTACGCAGCCGCTACGGCGGCACCGCCCCGTGGCGTTACAGCGGCTGGTGCTTCGATTTTGCCACCGGCAGGCAGATCACCACAGCCGAGATGCTGCAGTGCATGGAGCTGGACCCGGACGAAGTGCAGGCGCAGGTGCAGCGGCAGGCCATGCAGGCCTTTGACCGGGAGATGGCGCAGGGCGCGTATTACGAGGGCCTGCGTCTCGGCGGAGAGCTCTCGCAAATGCGGATGGATACGCTGGAATACAATGAGCTGGAAAACCTGTGCCTGCTTTTGCCGGAGCAGGATCAACTGGTGCTCCGGGGAAAGTACAGCTGCGAAGAAGGCTGGCAGCAGCTGGATATGGAGCTCTCGCTGCCCCCCACTGACACCCCGGTGCTGACCGACACCTACGATGGTGTGCAGGTGCAGCTGGAGGGAACGCAGGCCACCATCACCCTGAGCCCCACGCCAAAGACCGACCAATGGGGAGACATTGGCATCCGGGTGGAACAGGAGCACAGCTACCCCATCCTTGGCGCTTATAACGAGTATGTGGACGTGTGCATCGGGGAGCAGGAGGACGGATTCTTCCGCCCGGTGGTCTATCTGCTGACCAAAGACGGCGTGGTGGAGTATGTGGACGTGCTGCGCTGCCTCATGTTCGGCAATGCCATGGTCTGTCAGGACCCCATCTACTTTGCCAACAACGGTGTGGCGCTGGAACTCTGCGGCAGCGAGGTGAACCTGCGCCGGGCGGATGGCTCTGTACTGGAGCTGGCTCCCCTGTCGGCAGAGTGGAGCGCGCAGGAAATTCCCTATTCCGTCACCGGCTCCTACAACTACACCTCTGAAAACGGCTGGAACTGGATGGATCTGGGCAGCGACGGCAGCGTTCAGCTGGGCGTGCAGGACAACAGCCGCATCTATCGGGGCGATGCCGCGTATCTGGGCGTTGTGCCCGAGGGCGTGGTGCTGGGCATCTCTGCCGATGAGGAGCTCGGATTTGTGGCGGCGTTCAAGAACGACCTGTACAACGAGAACCTGACCCTGACCATGATCGCCGGGCAAAACCCCTTTGCCGAGGGCGAGACCCAGCTGCAGATGACCCGCAGCTACGGCTGAGAACACAGGAGAACGACCATGAAACACAAACGCCTTGCCGCTGCGGTGCTGGCGGCGGCTCTCTGGCTGACCGGCTGCGGCGGCGCGGCGGCTCCCGCTGCCCCCGCAGGCTCCGGCGCAGCTGCCCAAAGCACCGCAGACACGGCGGTGCAGACAGCACAAAAAGACCGCATCACCGAGCAGTTCACGCTGGAAAAGACCATACGGGACGAGTACGGCATCACCCAGAAGCTGACCATCCATGTGCCGCAGCTTGTGTGCGACAGCCCGGACGCTGCCTATCTCAACGAGGAGCTTGCCGCCATGTATGCGGCAGACTTCCGACAGTACGAGGACAGCCCGGAGATCGAGCCGCAGCAGGACGAGTGGAGCCCGGAGATTTATATCAACTGGGACGCCTACTGGTACGGCGACTGCGTAAGCCTTGTGGTGTTCCGCTACGACGGCGGTACCGACCCGGGGTATTCCCGGGGCTGGTGCTTCGATTTTGCCACCGGAAAGCAGGTCTCCGTGGCTGAAATGCTGCAGCGCATGGGGCTGGACCCGGATGCCGTGCAGCAGCAGATGCTGCGGCAGGCCATGCAGACCTTTGACCGGCACATGGCGCAGGGCGGCTACTACGAGGGCCTGCTCAGCGGCGGCAATCTGGCAAGCATGCGGATGAACACGCTGGAAAACAACCAGCTGGAGGACCTGTGCCTGCTGCTGCCGGAACAAAACCGGCTGGTGCTCCGGGGCGGGTGCAACTCCCCCGCCGGGTCGGGCTGGCGGCAGCTGGATGTGGAGATCCCGCTGCAGGCTGCTGACCCGCAGCCGCAGACGGTGCTGACCGATACCTACGGCAGCGCTTCGGTGCAGCTGGAAGGAACACAGGGCACCATCACCCTGCGCCGCACGCCGGAGACCGCCGCGTGGGACACGGATTACGGCATCCGGCTGGAACAGGACCGCACCTACCCCATCCTTGGCATCTATAATGAGTATATCGACCTGTGCATCGGAGAACTGGGCGCCTCCTTCCACCCGGTGGTCTATCTGCTGACCAAGGACGGCGTGGTGGAGTATGTGGATGTGCTGCGCTGCCTTATGTCCGGAAATGTTCTGGTCTGTCAGGACCCTATCTATATTGCAAATCAGGGCGTGGCGCTGGAACGCAGCGGCGAAGAGGTAATTCTGCATCAGGAGGATGGCTCTGTGCTGGAGCTGGCTCCCCTGACGGCAGAGTGGAACGCGCAGGAGATCCCCTCGGAGGCTGTCGGTGCCTTCAACGACATGTCGGACAACCAGTTTGACTGGATGGACGTGGAAAGCAATGGTTCCGTCCAGATGGGCGTGCAGGACAACAACGTTTTCTATCAGGGCTACGCCGACTATCTGGGCGTGGTGCCGGAGGGCATGGTGCTGGGCGTCTCTACCAGCGAGACGGCAGACGGGATGCCGGGTATCACCTTTGTGGCGGCGGTGAAGTACGACCTGTACAACGAGACCCTGAACCTTACCATGATCGACGGGCAGAACCCCTTTGCCGAGGGAAAGACCCAGCTGCAGCTGACCCGCTGCCCGGATAACTGACCACGGCGGGAGCCGCTGAGAACACAGGAGAACCACCATGAAACACAAAGCGTTCCGCTGGATACCGGCAGTTTTGCTGGCGGCGCTGCTGGCAGGCTGCGGGGCAGAGACCGCAGCCTCTGCCCGCCCGGCTGGCAGCCGGGAACTGAAATCGACCCCGCCGGATTCCATGCACGCCACCGCGGCGATCACCGAGCAGTACACCCTTGAAAAGGTGGTGCAGGCGGAAAACGGCGGCAAGGTTCGGCTGAACATCCATCTGCCCCGGCTGGAAAGCGACAGCGCCGATGCCGCCCGCATCAACGCCGAGATCGCTCGGCTCTACGAATACGATGTGCAGGAGTACGCCGACTGCCCGGCGGCAGCCGACCCGGACGTGTGGGACATCTGCATTGAGATGAACTGGAACGCCAGCTGGTACGGCGACTGCGTCAGCCTTGTGGTCAGCAGCTGCTACGGCGGTACGGATGCGCCCTTCCATCAGGGCTGGTGCTTCGATTTTGACAGCGGAAAACAGCTTACCGCCACCCAGCTGCTGCAGCGCATGGGGGCAGACCCCGCCGCGCTGGAAGAAGCACTGTACCGCGACATAAAGCGCCGGGATGAGCTGGACCGGCAGACCGCCTGTGAGCGGGGGCTGCTGCCCCCCGGCAGCCTGAAAGAGGGCAACACCGCATGGTGGGCTACACTGGATGAGCTGCCGCTTTCGTTTGACGAGGCAGGGAACGTTACCTTTTTCGTCCGCCGGTTCAGCGCGTCCGGGGGAGAGTTTGTGAACGATGCCCCAACCATCCCGCTGGACGCGCAGCCGCTGCCGCAGGACTGGGAGCAGCAGGTGCTGGCCGAGTGGATGGCAGTCACGGCGGTGACGCAGGGTGAAAGCTATGCCCCCGCCGACCGCAACGAAAGCTTTACCCTGCGGCTGGAAAAGGCCGAGATCACCGGCACGGTGACCGTCTCCTTCATCCGGGAAACATACGTCAGCCCGCAGATCCAGTCCGCTGCCGAGACCCGCACCGGAGAGCTGAATGCCGGCGCTGTGACCGGCTGGGACGGGGAAAAAAGTCAGGGCTGGAACCTGACAAGTCTCAGCGAGGACGGCAGAAGCTGCTGGACCATCTCCATGATGGAGGACGGCTCGCTGCTGATGCGTTCCACCGGCTCGAAAAAGGGCAGCACCGTGTGGTATCTGTTCCGGCGCACCACGGCGTGGGATGACATCGGCTACACCGCCATCCCTCGCAGGCTGTGGGGCACTTACCGCGCCGGAGACGAGTCCGCAAAGGGCATCCGCTGGATGACCTTCCTGCCGGACGGCAGCTGCTGCATGAGCGTGGAATGGGACGGGTGGAACGGCATTCTGACCGGCACCGCAGAGGGAACGCAGGGCCGCACCGAGGACGGCACCGAGCTGCATTTTACATTGACCGATCCGAACGGCAAGCCCTGCGAGTTCTGGGCCATTTTGCTGAACGATGACGGCAGCCCCAGCGGCTGCAGCCTGAAATACCGCGCCGGAGAGCAGTTGTTTGACCGGGACACACGTCCCGCTTACTGGAAAAACGACTCCCCGGATCTAACCCTTGAACCGTGACCAAGACCGGAAACCGTGCGATAACAGAAAGTTATCGTTTGCACAAATAAAACATACAGGAGGAAATTACTATGGGTCTTATCAAAGCAGGTATGGGCGCACTGGGCGGAACTCTTGCAGACCAG